>Ga0214921_10003840_pt1 | contig 22720 bp, 22 predicted proteins | sample LL1505_MetaG_FD_177992 | JGI IMG/M metagenome (GOLD analysis project Ga0214921, IMG submission 177992) | Freshwater microbial communities from Lake Lanier, Atlanta, Georgia, United States - LL-1505 | ecosystem: Environmental > Aquatic > Freshwater > Lake | place: USA: Georgia | collected... | reverse complement strand
ACACCGACCGCGCGCTGAACCACATGTCCCAGCGCTTTCAGGGCGTGATGCGCGACATCTCCGGCATGCTCAAAACCGTGTACCACGCCCACTCCACCGTGCTGGTGCCTGGGAGCGGCACCTTTGGTATGGAATCGGTAGCACGCCAATTTGCTACTGGCAAACACGTGCTGGTGATCCGCAACGGCTGGTTCAGCTACCGCTGGAGCCAGATTTTTGACATGGGCAACATCCCGGCGAGCACCAGCGTGCTCAAGGCCCGGCCTATCAGCCAGTCCAGCCAGGCGCCGTGGGTGCCCTGCCCCATCGATCAAGTTGTCGCGACCATTCTGGCGGAGAAACCGGCGGTTGTGTTTGCGCCCCACGTGGAAACGTCGGCCGGCATGATGCTGCCCGACGGTTATTTGCGCGCCGTAGCCGACGCGGTGCACCAGGTCGGCGGTCTGTTTGTGCTGGATTGCATTGCCTCGGGCACGATCTGGGTGGATATGCAGGCTACCGGCGTCGACGTGCTGGTCACCGCGCCGCAAAAAGGCTGGAGCGGCTCGCCCTGCTGCGCCATGGTCATGCTCAGCGAGCGCGCTCGCACCGCCATCGACGGCACCACCAGCAGCAGCTTTGCCTGCGACCTCAAAAAATGGCTGCAAGTCATGGAGGCCTACGAGACCGGCGCCCACATGTACCACACCACCATGCCTACCGATGCGCTGACGCGCCTGCAAGAAGTCATGCACGAGACGCAGGACTACGGCTTTGAGAAGGTCCGCGCCGAGCAGTTCGAACTCGGCACCAAGGTGCGCGCCCTAATGGAGTGCCGCGGCATCCGCAGCGTGGCAGCGCCCGGCTTCCAGGCCCCCGGCGTGGTGGTCAGCTACACCACCGACCCTGGGCTGCAAAGCAGCAAGAAGTTCGGGGCGCTGGGCCTGCAAACCGCCGCCGGTGTGCCGCTGCAGTGCGACGAGCCTGCTGACTTCATGACCTTCCGCATCGGGCTGTTTGGCTTAGACAAGCTGCACAACACGGACCGCAGCGTGGGGCAGTTGGCGGCTGCGTTGGATGAGATGGGGTTTCGGTTGGACAAGGCGGCTTGAGGGCAGTGAAATTCTAGGCCTAGAGTTTATTCCATCACTTTTTCACGGTTGCAAGGGGCCAGGTCAACGGCGCTAGCTTAGGAATTGGTCGAAATAGGCCGAAGCGTCGAAAAGTCCTTTTAACTCAGCAATTTGGGATCGCTTCTCTTCAATCAGCCTGGATTTACTGCGCTCCCGATAACGCGCCACAATCACAGCGATCTCTTCTAGATGGATGTAGTTGATGATTTGTGGCCTCGGACTCATTAACTCGCACATGCTATTGTGCTGCTCCAGCAATATGCTGCCTGTAGCCATCGCTTCCCAATACCGGCCCTTGATATGCAAGCCTCCACCGGAGCCGCTGGTGGCCTGGGGGAAGTTGAGGGTCAACGTCGAATGCAGAAGTAAGTCTAGATATCGCCGATAGTCTACATTTCGATACTGATCAAAATGGGACGGGTTGGCCGTTTTAGGTTCTAGCAGAGCCACTTGTATGCCAAGCTGAATCAGCGAATCAATACAACGTTGACGCTCTGGGTAGATATGCGTTGTACCTGCAAAGGACAGTAGTTGCATGCGCTCAGGTTGCAGCTCACAGGCATTCAGCCAATGCCCGATCGGCATGCCAACGATGGGGCTAAAAATCTGGATATCCTGTTCAGAAATTAAGCCGTTTGGCATGTCAATTGGATACAAGCGGCTGAACACTCCAGCGGTATCTTTCACGAACTGTTTCCAAAACGGTTTGACGAAGTCACATAGCACCAGCCCGCGCGATTCAAACGCCATCAACTGCAGGTAATATTTCTCCTGAACTATTACCTCATTGTAAAATGCATTAAAGCGCGGATAATTACAGCCCAGTAGAATCGGTACACAGTCCTCGCCGCGATGTCGCTGTAATTGCGTCTTGAATTCACCCAGAGGCCATGCATCCACCCACTCAACCAGATGCGAAGCCTCGTTGAGGATATTGAAATAAGGTGCATCACCATCACCAAAAAAAAGCAATTTTTTCATTCGGCAAGTTTATCTTAATATTAGATTTATGTTGCAAAGGCTCGGCTAGTCATCAGCTTATTGATGATGCGTCAGTTTTATTGATGTAAACAATTCATTAAAATTTTCAGCGCACCTGTCGTAGAGGCAGTTGCTAAGTCTATAAAAAAGGCACCGACGAAATAAAATTTTTGAACTGTGAGAGTGCTCAAAAGCGGCATGGCCTACCTTAATCGTTGCGCCCACTCATTGCGCAGCCACTTCCCAACGTTGTACTTTCGCTTGGCGCCCATGAATGGGTAGTGCAAGCTCAGCCACACCAACCCACTCCACGTATCAAGCCTGGACGCGTTCAAAGGTATAGCGTCACACCGTACCGAAATCCGGTCGCTGCCCGCATCATTGGTGCGATGAATCACATCCGCGCGCATGATGAGCAGGTCACCCACCTCTAATTCGGGCACCACTTTGTGTGCCTCTAAATCGATATTGAGCTTAAAGCCCGGGCTTGCATCGTCGTAATCGTCGATGGCAAACCAGTCGCCAATTTTGATTGGCTGGCCGGGAAACCGTGCCTCAAACCATTCCAAGGTGTCGGCCTCGGCACATCTGAAGCGCATGGCACCGCGACCTTCTATTTGTTGGTGCAAATGCGGGTCATGCCACTTGACCACGTCTTTGGGCACGATAGCTAGATTAGCCAGATGCCTTGACGGTTTAAATATTGGCATGTAGCAAATCAACCAATTGGTGTGATCGCGATTCAGGTAGTAGCTGTAATGGTCTAAGTGCCAATTCAGTACACCCCCCGGAGCTACTTTGGGGTCTTGATGGAAGTTAAACGGTTTTCTCAATACTGGCGCGGACGACGATTGGTCGATACGGATAGCACAGTAACTGAACCGCTTTAACCCAATGCTCAATTTCAACGCTTAAGCTATATTCGGAATGGTGTCTTTTATTCGTTGATGAATCGAAGCCATTTCTTTATTTGATACTGATTTTATAGCACCGTCTGAAAATTTTTTTGCGCCGAACAGTCCCTGAATTAAATTAGGATGGATATCTGAGACCGTAAGGAAGTTTTTTAAAATAATAAAACCTTTATCATTTATTTTATTAGACGTCACCTCTAAAGTAAAAATACTATTATTCATTGTTTATTTGACGTATTAATTGTTATTAGTAAAGGTTAGCTATATAGCATTATATTTTAGTATATTTTAGGCGTCTATAATATTTCGATGTCGCTTATCCGTTTAATAAGTCTAGAGGCGGAAAGTCTACAGATTTTTCGGGAAGTTGTGGCGGAGTGCGACAGGCCCGTCATGCTCTACTCCATTGGCAAAGACAGCACGGTGATGCTGCATCTGGCTCGCAAAGCGTTTTATCCAGCGAGCCCGCCTTTCCCACTGATGCATATTGACACGACCTGGAAGTTTCGTGAAATGATCTCATTCCGCGACAGCGTCGCCCGGAACGCGGACATTGAGCTGTTGGTGCATACCAACCCACAAGGGCTAGTCGAGGGCGTCAATCCCTTCGACCATGGGTCATCATATTACACAGACGTCATGAAAACCCAGGCGCTCAGGCAGGCGCTGGACCAACACGGTTTTACAGCTGCTTTTGGCGGAGCTCGTCGCGACGAGGAAAAGTCTCGGGCCAAAGAGCGGATTTATTCGGTTCGCGGGCCTGGGCATAGCTGGGATCCCAAAGCGCAGCGACCTGAATTGTGGTCCTTGCCGAATATGCAATTGCAAGACGGTTTCAGCTTGCGCGTTTTCCCCTTGTCGAACTGGACTGAGGCCGATGTATGGCAATACATTGCTGAACAACAACTTGATATCGCCCCTCTTTATTTTGCCAAGGAGCGTCCTGTGGTGAGTCGCAATGGCAGTTGGATCATGGTGGACGACGAGCGTATGCGTTTGCATACTAACGAGGTGCCACAGATGCGCATGGTCCGGTTTCGTACGCTGGGTTGCTACCCGCTTTCGGGGGCGATTGACAGCACAGCGGACACGCTGGAGGCAATCGTGAATGAAACCTTGCAGTCCCGCTTTTCAGAACGACAAGGCCGAGCGATAGACCACGATGGGGCGGGGTCAATGGAGCGCAAAAAGCAGGAGGGTTACTTTTGACCTTTTTACGCTTACGAGTTGCAAATCATGTTGCGGCAAGGTCAAAGCATGGTTGATTTGCTCAAGTTCATAAGCTGCGGCAGTGTCGACGATGGTAAGTCCACACTAATCGGACGTTTGCTGTGGGACACAGGCTCGCTCCCGCAAGACCATTTCGCCGCGCTTCAAGAGGATTCGCAAACCTATGGCACGCAGGGCGCTGGGCTGGACTATGCGCTCCTGTTGGATGGACTGCAAGCCGAGCGCGAACAAGGCATCACCATCGATGTGGCCTACCGCTTTTTCCGCACTGAGAAGCGAAAGTTCATCGTCGGCGATACGCCGGGCCATGAGCAATACACCTGCAACATGGCAACTGGTGCGTCGGGGGCGGAGCTGGCAGTCATATTGGTTGATGCACGCAAAGGGGTTTTACGGCAGACCCAGCGGCACAGCCGCATCGTGCATATGTTGGGAATCCGTCATGCCGTCATCGCGGTCAACAAAATGGACCTGGTTGGGTGGAATCAAGGGGTCTTTGCGGCAATTGAAGCTGACTACCTTGCATGGGCCCGCGAACTAGATTTCGCTAGGCTGACATTCATACCGATTTCGGCGTTGGGCGGAGACAACCTGACCCGCCCCAGCAGCTCTGCGCCTTGGCACTGTGGCCCCACCATGTTGGCCTATTTGGAGTCCGTTCAGGTTAAAAACGACGGGCAGGAATCATTCCGCATGTCAGTGCAATGGGTCAACCGCCCCAACCAAGATTTCCGAGGCTATTGCGGGCGCATCGCGTCCGGCTCGGTTCGGCCGGGTCAGGCTGTTACGGTGCTGCCTTCGGGCGTGCTAGCCCATGTCAAAGCCATTGTGACCATGGATGGTGATTTACCGCTAGCTCAGGTCGGGCAATCGGTAACCCTCACCTTTGATAAAGAAGTCGATATCAGCCGGGGAGACGTCATAACCGACGTAGACAAGCCAATGGAATGCGCTGATCAGTTCGAAGTCAAACTCTTGTGGATGTCGGACAGACCGCTTGTTGCCGGTCGTAGCTATGGGCTCCAACTTCACAACCAACGCACCACCGCCACAGTCACTGCCCTCAAGTACGAAATCGACATCACAACCGGCGCCCATTTGTCGGTCAAGTCGGTGGCGCGCAACGCCATTGCAGTCGTGAATCTAAGCCTTGCGCGCAGCGTGCCATTTGAGCCCTACGTCGTGAATCGAAGTTTAGGCAGCCTGATTCTTATTGAGCATTTGAGTAGAGAAACAGTAGCGGCCGGAATGATCAACTTTGGTTTGCGCCGCGCCAGCAATATCCATTGGCAAAAAATTGACTTGGATCGCAGTGCGCGAGAAAAACAGAAAGGTCAAAAAGCCTGCTGCGTTTGGTTCACTGGATTGTCCGGGTCAGGCAAATCAACAATCGCCAATTTAGTCGAGAAGCGCCTTCACACCAATGGGCTTCACACCTACTCACTTGACGGCGACAACTTACGCCACGGAATTAACCGGGATCTTGGATTCACCGAAGCCGACCGTGTCGAGAATGTTCGGCGCGTGGCCGAAATTGCAAAATTGATGGTGGATGCCGGCTTGATTGTTTTGGTTTCGCTGATCGCGCCTTATCGGGCCGACCGCGCGTTCGCTCGCGAATTGTTCGCCGAAGGCGATTTCATCGAAGTATTTGTCGACACGCCTTTAGAGGTATGCGAGAAACGTGACCCTAAGGGTCTCTACGCCAAAGTCCGTGCAGGATTTATAAGAAACTTCACCGGAGTCGACATTCCTTACGAAAAGCCGAATAGCCCCGAACTTCAAATATCAACGATTGATACTACTGCCCACGAGGCAACGTCAAAGATTGAGAGCGTCTTACTCCTAAGAAATATAAATAAATTGTTGTAAAGCAGCCTTGTCAATAAAATCGTCGGTCACATTGTTTTCAGATAGCAATAAGTAAAGCGACTCAATATCGTCTTTAAATATATTTCGTATCACATCGAACTCGGCATCCCAAAAATTTGGTTTCTTTTCACTTATCGAAAAATTGCTACCGCTGAATACATCTGCTATATCTGGATAATTCTTCTGTTGATTGAAAACACGATTAATAAATAATGCCCTTAACTCGGGATTACCTTTAATCTTTTCAACGTCCACGATCGTCACCTCGTTAGAAGTAAATTTACCCAATAGATGCTTTAGAGACTTTGTATAAAAACTATAGATCAGAATTGACAAGAATGGGAAATCACCGCGCCTGACGAAGAATGACAACTCGTACGCGATCCGCTGTGCAAAAGTTTGAGATCGAATCAATTGAATCTCATTTTGGAGATGTTTTCTAACAAAAGGCTGTGATTTCAACGGAAAGTGACGTTTTAGCAAATTTAGAATTAAAGTAATTGGACTAGCCGCCAACTCATGCTTCATGGTAGGAATGGTCATTAAATATTGATAAGAAAGGTCAGCATCACACCACAACTTATACATTCTGAAGCACGACCAAGTTCTCTCCAGTTGGTTTCTGAAGCAAACAATTAATTTAGTATCGTGTTCTGGCAGATTATTAATGGCGTTAGCATTAGCAATATATGCAACGCTTGCATCTAGATAACATACATCGTCACCATCTTTTTCTTGGGGCCTGTAATGCATATAAATATTTGGCTCCTTTTTCCCTTCAACCAAATACGATGCCAAATTATTTTTGACGAAATAATCGGCTAGCGCCGTAGTGCCGCATTTTTGAAAGCCCAGAATAAAAAGATGGCTCATATTTCTCTTACGATTTCATATTAAGATATGTGAAAATCACACAGAAGATAGGAATCAATCACTCTTGAAGAAATCTGTTTGAATTTAACTACGCTATGTAATGTACGCAGATCAGCCAAAAGTATCACAACAGAGCAAAGATCAAATATGCCATTATCGAGATGAACAATAAGGTGAACTCGTCCTTTAAGATGCGCAAGATGATCAGCAGTTAAAGAAGATGCGTTGATAAAAATGGCTATTGCAGCAGTAGGGTTTTGAGTCCGACCGTCGATAGAGTAAACTAATTCATAGTTTCTATAAATATCTAATTTTTGAATCTCAATTATACTGAAGTAAATTTTCGAAAGATCAATAACAAATTCATCACTCAAAAAGGAATGGACTTTAATGACACCGGCAGTGCTGTTCACTGCGATATCTTCAATAGATTCTCTTAAAAAACCTTCAGGTGTTTGTACATCCCGATAATGTAGCGATCGGAAATCTAAATTATGAAAGCTTTGCAGAAGATTTCTCAGATTGTGCCTACTGTGTGGTTCTATTAAATTCAATAAATCCTCAGAAATTCTAACTTCTTGAAAGTCGCGAATATTATGACTACCAATTAATACAGGTTTTGAACAAATAGACACCTCGGCAAGTAATAAGAGCCATTCCTGAAGCGAAAAAATTTTCACAGAATTAATATTTGCCCACAATTTCGCCTCGTCAGACAGAATTTGATTAAATGAAAAATCAACGTAATATGCGTTCAGATCAACTTGGAGGCTCGAAAAAGTAGCAATTGGGATATTTTCAAGTGAGTTGACTTTCGCTGAAGGAAACACAAAGGCCTGAATAAATAAAAATGAGTTATCCGCAAAAATCTGCTTAATATAAGAGTCAATGTAAGAAGCCATCACCCATGATATTGCATATATTTTCATAACTAATTTTTTCTAAATATAAAAAATAGTGTATCACCAGAAAGATCATTTAATATTTCATTTTTAGGAATGGCGAAATGATTGACTGCAATAACCTTTTTTGACTCATTTGGAATGACGCACAATGTCGATAGTTTGCGCTGTAAGGTAAAATCGTTTTCAACAAATAAACTTTCCAGCTCAATTGGATTGAGGTGTTTGTAATGCCAATGATAAGGGTTTATGTCCAAATCAATTCGATCCGAATTAGGACATGAAACTAAAAGAAAGCCTCCACATTTCAAACTGATGGAAAGCTGTGCAGCAAATAGGCGATAGTCTAAAATGTGCTCTAATGATTCAAAACTACAAATAAAATCAAATACATTGGATGGTAATTTAAACGGGAAAATTTTAGAAGAATAAAATATATTCGATCGTTGAAAATTTAAATTGGCGTAAGATATACTTTCTTCTGAAGCGTCAATTCCAAATATAACAGAGTTACTTTCCCTAGCGAGTATATTCGTACCATAGCCAGAACCGCAGAAAATATCTGCACCAAAGATTTTTATTTCACTATCATATTGTTCGCGAATAAAGTCAGCAGCAAAGTTATACCGAGCCAAATGATCAGTAATAATCCTATCATCTGTTATGGCACTAATTCTTTCGCCCGAATTAGCAGAAAAGTCTTTTTTCATATATTATTAGATACATTTAAATAATGGCCAGGCATTTTATATGCCCCTCAAAAATGGACAATAAATTTGTGCCCAACACAACTGTATTCGCCACAATCCGAATATTTAATATGGTATTTACTAACAATTTCACTCCAAGCGCGCCTTTCCCCTAGACGCGGTGAAGCGTTACCACAATTCCAATCATCGAAAAAAATCATACAGCCATCAAGCAAATGATTGAATTTAAATAAATGATCGAGAACATCCAAAGTGGAGTCATAGAGGTCACAGTCAATGTGTATGAGTGAAAACTTAATATCTAATGGAATTTTCAGTAGGGTATCTTTAAACCAACCCGGATATAATTTTATTTGGTCTGCAGATATAAATCTGTTGATTCGATCAAATAGTTGCTTTTCAGACAACCCGCTAAACATACCCTTTTTCCAACCAGCTTCAATATCAAGCGGATTAATTATTTCTGGAAGACCTTGAAAGCTGTCAAATAGGTGTAAATTAGTAGGCCGGATTTGAGTGAGGTACGGATCACCCTGTCCTTGAGCCATCGCAGCAGCAATAAATCCAGACGTTACGCCGGAAGCTGTTCCAAATTCAGCGATATCGCCATGGCCCCCCGATAACTGGTGCCAATACACCGCCTTAGTAAGAGCCTTACAAATATCATCTATATACTGACCCCAATGCCCAGGTAGATTATAAATTAGTGACTCAACAAAATCCAATTGCTTTGAAGAGTCGAATACATTGGCCAGATTTCTTCGAGTAAGTCCGTTCATTGAAGGTGAGTCCGACAAAATCTGCATCGCATCAGTTATCTTTGAAATTCTCAACGCTGACAAATGGATTGGATCGTCATAACACAGGTAATTGATGGAGTTATCCATACAGAATGACTCTGCTTCCTTCCGGTAACTTTTAGTATAGATTACAACAGCACAATCACTTTGTTTCTTCTCAAGAAATTCAGTAGGGCTAAGAATTTCCATACTCAACGGAAATCCATTTCTGATTGCGTCTGGTCTTGAGTGAATGATGCCATCTATTCTATATCCGTGTAAAATTTGATAGCAATCATAAATATATCCGCATCCAAATGCGAAAACTTTTGATTGACTTCGACGTATGGACTCCACGATTTCGGACGACGCTAGTTGTTTCATTACTTTAGTCCTTGAGGGAAGAGCATGATAAATTTTCTTTCCTTAAATTCGCGAGCAAGGAAAGCCTTTCTTTCTCTTTAGCCGAAAAGTATTCTATATACTCATTGTATCGGGTAAAGAAATTCTCGTATAGCTCCTTAATTTCCGAAGTATAGTTATTCCCAATATTTAAATAAAGAGTATTTAACTCTTGTAAGGACATAAAGTCTAAGTCAGCATAGCTAAAAAGGAAAGCCCTTTTAGCGTACGGCTTGATATTATTTTTAATGAAATGCAAGTGATTCAAAGAAGTAGGGTAATACCTGTTTCGATCAACAACTACATCAGGTCGTCCAGATCGTACAGACAATGCAACACGATTAGAATTTTGATTTTGAGTGCGGTGAATAATGTCGCCTCGCATTAAGAGAAGGTCTCCAACCTGGAGTTCAGGTGTTTCTACGATTGAGTTAAAGTCAAAGCTGAACTTGTATGCCAAATCTTTAGATTGAGAAAAATATGTATTGTTTAATGTCATACTTGCACCCGCACCAGTAACTATTTCATGAAATTTACTGTCTATTTTCTTTAAAGAGTCAGCCGGGACCAAGCTAAGATTAGAATTTTTTAAGTCATCTTTTTCAATGGTCAAATACAGGTTCAAATGGTGGGTGTGATCGCCAGTGAAGTAATAAGATTCATGATCTTGATGGAATCCGGAGTTAATGGAATTAACTAAGTCTAGCGTATCTATTGAAAAGAAAGCAGCATTTGTAATTTCAGATTTAATAGTTGGAAAACAATTATCTTTTACTAAATCAAGTTTAGCAAAAACGCTTTTCGGCATTTGATTTATAGCGAGAACTTTAACTGGATAATTTTTATTGTCGCTATTCTTTAGTGACTGGTATATTTTCAGTATCTCTGACGTCTCGTTTTTGCTCAAGAAGTTTTTGAAATGATGAAAACCGCGGGTAGCGATGATTGATGGAAGCTCATTTGGCGATATTTTCGTCATTAGATATTACCTTCTTTATTGGTAGCAATGTAGAAGTTATCAGCATAGGTTCTGTGAAAATGCTTGACGCGATCCTCTAGTCCGATACCAAATATTGGCGATTTTGAGGCTTGGGCAAGGCCTGCTTGGATTTCCTGACATATATCGCCGTCCTCGCGGAAGATCTTGCGCGTAAAAATATGACCGTCTAGGTATATTTTTTCAATCATTTTTTCGCCAATGGCGGTAGTACCTTGAAAATTTACTCCAAGGGTTTGACTTCTGATTTTCGTTTTGTTGACGGCGTCTGGTTGAAACAGCTGAACATGAAAGCTATAGCCCATGAAAGATGTTAACGTGAGATTGGGGAATATAAGGTGATGGGTATAGTGTTCAAAGCGCCATGGCCATTCGCCAATCTGCTTTTCAATCCTCCCAAAGCGGCGCACCCAATCTGCATCAGCACTGTGGGTCAAACTGCTGTGAAATGGGCTCTTCAGGACAAACGAAGGGGCACTATCGCTTTTGCCCATTCCATCTGCCTGCATAAAGGTTTTGTTGTGTACGGCAGGTACGTGATAACCTTCTAATGAATTCTCAATAACAATTTTCCAATTGGCATCAACAGTATCTTCAAAAGAATCCTCTATTTTATTTAAAGAATGGCTGCATTTGATAAGGAAATCGTATTCCTTACCCAGATACTCCTTAAGTGATGCTCCACACGAAGATATTCTGACGAAAATAAATTGTCCGGCAAATTCACATGAAATTTCTTGTAGTTTAAAGTTATGGGGGTGTGCCACTACTTCAGGAAACGCTTCTTTAATCGGTATTCCAACAGGAATCCCTTGCCGGTCATATACCCAGCCGTGATACGGACATCTGATTGCGCCGCTGTGAACCCCCTCCTTACACAAGCGGGATGATCGATGTGAACACACGTTTTTAAATGCACGAGGATTTCCATCAGCATCCAGTTGAATGACGAGCTCATGTTCTCCGACTCGCCTTCCCGAGTGGCTAAGGCCAGCTAGCTCTAGTTTCAGTCCAACAAATATCCAATATGTACTGAATATGCTATTCAGTTCAGCTTGGTGAACAGCGGGCGAATGGTAATTTAGAGGAGGAATCATTTAGAAGGCGAACCGGCGAGCGGGATTTCCTAATACTGTAAGACCTGACTTGATGCGACCGTAGACAACGCTACCCGGGGCGATTGTCACATTATCTTCAATAACCGCACCATTTGATATTACACAATTCGGCCCGATTTTGACAAAGTTACCTATACGACAGTTGCCGGACAGGGTGCAATGGCTATTGATTTGACACCAGTCGCCAACCACTGCGTCATGACCTATTACTGTGTACTCTTGGATATATGTAAATTCACCAATTTTTACATCAACAGAAATTCCAGCCCGAGGGCCAATAATAGCCCCTCTACCGATACTGGACCTATTGCTTAGATGAGCCATGGGATGAACCATTTGGCCAAAGTCAACATCCAAGTCGCGGAGGTGTTGGGTATATCTGCGCCGGGCATGGGGGTCGCCAATAGCCGCCAGAAAGACTTGATCAGGGGCTGGAATGAATGCGTCTGGTGTTCCGATGACGCCGGGGCTTCGGGGTGTTTTGTCAAGAATGCTAGCGCGATCGTCTAAAAAGCCTTTGAATGTGAATATTGGGTTATCTGACTCAATATAGCCGAGCAACTCTCGCCCAAGACCTCCGGCGCCAACAATGATCAAGTCCTTCATGGCAAACTAACTAATGGTTAAACCGCCGTCCATCACCAACGTGGTACCTGTTATCCAGCGGCTGGCTTTGGACATAAAAAAAATACTCGCGTTAGCGACATCTTCTGGCTTACCAAATCCAAGCGGGTAATTCTTTTCCTCGTTATCCATGGAGCCAACTAACTCAGCGGTTGCGGCTAATAGCGGGCTATTTACCAATGCAGGTGACAAACAATTGACGCGGATCTTTCGTTTAACCACCTCCATTGCCAAGCAACGCATCATGGCAATCAGGGCTGCTTTGGACCCCGAGTAACCAGCGACACCAGGGACGCCAATGTGGGCAGCAATGGAAGATATGAATAAGATAGAACCACCATCTGGGATTTTCTGCTTTTTCAGTAAGGCTTGCGTGAGCAACATGGGTGCGTTGACGTTGATGGCCATAATTTCCAACAAATGCGCTTCGCTCATCATCCGCACGGGGCTTAGGCGCGAGATGCCGGCGCAGTGGACGACGCCATCGAATGCATTAGCAGTTGCGGTAATGACTGCATCACGGCCCGAAGCCTGGGTTAGATCTGCTGGGATCAGCAAATGGTCGCCGGCAGACAAAAGGGCCAAGGTTTCGTCCAGCCTGGTGGCATCTCTGCCCGTGCCGACAATGGTTGCACCCATTTGGCTGCAAGAGACTGCAATTTGACGGCCAATGCCTGATGAGGCCCCGGTTACCAAAATGCGTTTGCCGGCAAGGGAGAAGGGAGTGTTCATGCTTCAACCATTTCCGGTAGCACTGCTCCATCGATATCCAAGATGCAAGTGCCCCATGACAGCCCTATGCCAAAGCCGCACAACAGTAACTTTTTCTTTTCAGCTTGCAAGGCTTCGCGTACACGTGCCGTTAAGGTGACGGGGATGGATGCGCCACTGGTGTTGCCAAAATCTTTGAGGGTGCTTGGAACCCTATCCTCAGTCAATCGCAATTTTTTCCGGATGGTGTCATTGATCATGCGATTAGCTTGATGGAACACAAAGTAATTGACGTCGTCCATTTTTAAACCCGCATAAGCAACCGTGCTTTCAACGGCTGGCGGCACCCTCTGTGTAGAAAAACTCAACACGGCTGGGCCATCTAGTATGAGCTCATCAGGCCAGTGCAATTGGCCATGTTCATCCTTCGTCGGTATGCCATGGTGAGAGGCGTAGGGCTCACGGTGCCCACCAACAGGCAACATGATGGCCTTATAGCCTGAACCGTCAGAATTAAGGTCAAAGTACATGGGAGGGGCATCGGCGCTGTACTCTAAAGCAGTGGCGGTGCCAGCATCCGAAAACAAGGGATCGCGAACGGTGGCGCATTTGTCACCCACCAGCAGCAAGGCCTTTTTGATAGATCCCGAAGAGATCATGCTTCCCAGCAAATGCAAACCAAAAGGATACGCTGAGCACCCTAGGTTCACGTCGTAAGCAATGGTGGCATTACTCAGACCCAAGCGGTCTTGAAGGATGATGGCAGTGGAGGGGATCAGGTAGTCGGGCGACTGAGAGACAACGATCAATGCGTCGACTTCGCTGCGCTCCCATTTGAGGTCAGCCAACAGGCGTTCAGCGGCGATAAACGCTAGGTCAGAAAAGTATTGCCATTCCGGACAAATGCGTCGGGTTTCAATGCCGATGTTGCGGACCAGCCGCGCACGCTCAGACTGGAGAGAGGGCGGGCAATCCTCGATATTGTTCAGAACGCGCTTTGGCACACAACTGGCCATGCCAGCAAAACGGACGTGGCGCAGTGTAGACAGGCCCATATCAGCGGCTCAACAGGTTAAACAGGTCTTGAATGGTGACGCTTTGTTTGAGGTCATCGCCGATAATGGTTTTGCTGTATTCCATGTCAAACATGACGATAACGCCCAGAGCTGCCAGGGAGTCCCACTCTGGTAGGTCGGTGAGGACTGTGGCGGCTGTAACCTCTACAGGGTTCTGAAAGTCCACCGCCATCAGAAATTGCTCGATGAAGTCTTGAATATTTGGCATTGGCTTTTTCCGCGTTGGGGTTAACTATAGTTTGTTAAGGCGATGTCTTCTGAGGGCGAGCTTGCGTATTCAGTTGCGCTTCGTTGCGTTTCGTTCAGCACAACTTGAACGACCCTATCGAATTCTTGGTCTGTCATGCCGATGAAAAACGGGAGACCTAACAAGGTTTGGGACAGCCGTTGAGCATGTGGGGTACCAAATAATTTTTCCAGCGGTTGGACCATGGGTTGGTCTTGCAAAAGCGGCAGATACCATTGGCGCGTTTGTATACCTTGCAGCGCACACGCGGCCTCTAAGGATGAACGCAAGTTTGGTTTAGCCAGCTGTATGCAAATCAGGCTTGGCGCTACGAGTCCAGTGCTCTTTTGGAACCGAAAAGTACCAGCTGACGCAGGCAGTAGTGCGTCCTGAAATCTCTTTAGCAAAGCCATTCTGGCAGCGGCTTGCTCAGGCCATACTGCCGCGTGAGCCAACCCAACTGCTGCGTGGTACTCGGACAATTTGGCATTGGTGCCCATCGCACGCACCTTCAGGCCGATGCCAAAATTCGTCATGGCGCGCAATCGAGCGGCAAGCTCCAAATTTTGGGTGACTATCAGCCCACCCTCGACGCTGCTCAAGGCCTTAGTCGCGTGGAGGCTGAAAACAAAAGTAATGTCCTCGCAGATTTTTTGTGCCCCGATGGCGGCCGCTGCATCCACAATCACTGGAACTGAATGGAGACGGCTCCAGTCGCGCCAGGCCAATTCGTCTTGCGGGACACCGAATGCAGCAACCGGAAGGACCGCGCGTATACCGTGGCGCTTGACTAGCTCTGCCGGCAGATGGCTGGGCATGAGCAACCATGAGTCTGGGTCGATGTCCACTGGCACTGGAACATGGCCACAGCGCTGGACGGCAGTTGCCGTTGCGGGAAAGGTAAATGCTGGAACGGCGACCCGGCTTCCTACTGGCAAATCTAAATTTGAGACGGCAAGTTCCAATCCGGCGGTCGCACTGCTCGTCAAAACACCATGAACCGACCCATTGTCGCTCGACCGTTGCAGCGTCAAAAGTTGGGCCAAAAACTCGTCGTGTAAAACACCAAAATTGGTGTAGTACCGATTGGAGTCAATGCGCTCTAGCCACGGCGTTAATGCCCTCACGTCGGGCAACTGCGGTCTGAGCAAGGGAACAGTTGTCAATTCAGTCTCAATATTTAGAAGCCAGGCCTAGTAGGTGCAGGTTTACCGTCAACGCAGTAGCTCTATGTTCGATTCTTCGATCAATTCAGCGATCGCATAAGGATCCCAAACCGTCGAACGCATTCTAGAATTTAAACGGGTGTAATGCGGATTTTCGGGTTGCTCAGTTAGATATCGGTCTAAAAATTTGGCAACTGATTGTTGAAAACTAACTTCAGATAGGAGCTGGTCTTTCCACGCTCTGGCGGCGTTCGCCGGCCACCAGAGCCGATGAAGTTGCCCAGACCTGTTATTTGGATCTTTGTATCTATTTTTAGCGAATTGCGCCCTGTAAACCCCAAGGTGATCTCTTATATATCCCAAATCAAAGCCGTATTGGGCGTTGCGCATATACAAACTCATGTCTAGAATACCGCCATAACCATCGCCCCAATCGGTTAACGACGGTGCAAACTGCAAGATTCGCTTTGACAAAAGCATACTACTGAATTCACCCAACCAGTTCCTGCATGGCACCAAAGTAGTCCCCGCAACGAAAGAGGGTTTTAAGGAAATGAGCCGATCGTTAGATTCTTCTAACTGAGCTGGAAAACCTGCAAAATATTTCGGTATACCCGTCTCGTCTGATAGCCAGCGAGAAGAAACTGTAATAGAGACATCCATGTTTTCATGGGCAGTGACATGCTGCCGGTAGAAATCTGGAAAAATATAGTCGTCATCGTGATGGATGTGGGCGAAATCTGTACTACCCGCCCATAAATCTAATAACAGGTTATGGTTTGCTAATTCCGATCCAGCGCCTGAGTAGAGCTTAATACTAAGCTTATCGGTATACTGCCGATAATTCCCATTTGATATTGACTCAGAGACCTTTCTACCAGGGCTGTCATCTGCAATGAGTACCTCGAAGTCTTGAAGATTTTGGTTTGCAAGGCCTCTGAACACATCTTCAAGATGATCTATGCGAAATGCGGGTATCAGCGTTTTTATCATGAAAATAAATGGTTGCGAGCGCCAAATTATTTTAACCGCAACCGACCATGCGCACCAAAAGCAGGCTGCTGATCTAACAACTCCCAGCTGAATCTACGTGCAACCTCTACCGGGGCGAAAGTAAAGCCTTTTACCTCCAAGTAAGCCCGGTTCAATTGGCAAATCGCTACATCCTCAACTTTGTGCACAATGATGTTGGGGTCATCGCGTAGAAATTCCTGCAAGCGTCTACTGCGAAGAGAGAATCCACCATTGCCCACATTGAAATGCCGGGGAATGCCTTTTACCAGGAATTTATCGGGCCAAGGCGCGCCAATATAGTCATACTGCAAGAACTCGTCTGACCACATGGCAGTTTGCCAAACGAAGCCGTCCCATTGGGCCAACAAGACATGCGAAGTAGCAAAGTAATTGGCTAGTTCTTTTATTACGAATTCTGAATAGTCGTAAATCGATTCTATGGGTTGGATTTGATGGCGAAAATAGTCTTCGCCTGGCAAATGTGTTAGTACCTTGGCCTCAGCAAAACTACATAACGATATGCAATGCAAGAGCGCAGCTTTTGCTCTGGCGTATTCCACGCCATCAACAATGATTAAAGTAACGTCAGGCAGCGCTAATTTCAAAAAATACTCGCAATGATGATCACAATTCGGTGAATTTATTTAGGGCTGTACTTTATTGAGTTTATATTTTGGTACTACCTCTCCATTAGGTAACTTGGCTGAATGCACGGAATTCCCCATTAATTTTTCCCAATCTTGTGCTGAATTCATAAACTGCTTATCCAGGCCCCATTGCTCAGCGTACTCGGAGTCGGCCGTAATGGACCAGGCTGGCACGCCCTGCGTAAAGTGTATGAGTTTGGCATGCGACTTCCCTGGGGATAATTCCGTCGACCACGCGGCTTCGTGCCCGTTGTCTAAACTGTGTTGTACCCTCACCTGACGCAACTCGTCATACCCGACTAGGTGGTTCCATTCGTCGGGTATACCACCTATGCTGTCAGTCCATGCTATTCCGTGCAACCCCTTGTCAGTGGTTTGAATAAAGTCTGGGGTCAATACTTTGTTGTCCGGGTGTGAACAGTTGAAAACCATCACCGAGGCCCACTCAAAGCGCGCCTTATTTTTGGCAACAGATACTGCTGGTATATATCCAGAGGCATCTTGAAGGCTTGATACGATATCAAACAACTCTTTAATATCGGCCTGAACCAAAATGTCCGCATCCATGAATATGGCGAGACCCTGATAGTTGCAAAGATAGGGAACTAGAAAACGTGACCAGGTGAAGGGCGTAAGGCCTTTACGAGTTATCGGCAGGGTCTCCAAAACCAGCGGCGTAATTGATACTGGGTACTCAGTACGGATAACAATAGAGTGCTGCAATACGTTATAGGACACGGGTTGGCGCGGATCATAGCCAATGAAAACTTTTTGCATAGATGCGCCTTTTAAATAAATAACTTAGCTTACCTGCAGAGCTAAATCTTCTGCCTGAGATATTCGGTGAGATCTATGATATTTTTTTTCACGAGCGGAAGTGCGATCGCGGATGTATCGATTGTTGCCTTATAAAGAGGCACAGCAAAATCTAGGATTGTATTCATATCATGGATACCGCTAGTTTCCATTACTGCATTCATGATTTGCGCTTGGTTCGGAATGGATATGAAGCGGGCTTGTTTTATATGGCCCATCAACTCTTTTTCATTCCGGTCTAACTCCTCAAGAAGTTTTGCACTTGGGGTACCTTTCTTTATTTTCTTTGTGGTCGCGATACACTTTTTGGCAAAGTAAACGCTTTTTTCAAGTGAAGCTTCAATCGCCTGTAAAGACTTTAGCAAGATTTTGCTGCGGGCAATAGGGTCGATAGTTCGCGCAGCATCGTCGAACCTCGCTGCGATTTTTTGTGGGTCCTTTGGTACATAAATATCGATCGCTTCAGCTAACGGAATATGCTCAAATCCCTGGATATAGGCCCCGCCTTCTGTGGCGTTTATCAAGCGAACAGGGTTTGCTTTGGCATTTTCAAATCTGGCAACTTTTTCGAAATCATTGTGAAATTGAGCGTAATCCTGCCGCGTTACTACCTCACCGCCGTAGTACCCCGGCAATTTCATGACTTTCTCTGGCTTATCTACGCTATTAGTTCCACGGATCGTGAATTGGCGCTCATATTCTTCTGAAACATTGCTGTACTTAATAAAGCCGTCGCCGTCGGGCACCTCGATGCGGGTTTCACTGTTGGCAGAATGGTCAGAATACTGTTTGCCGTCGGCGAAAGAAAGATCCTGGCCAACTAAGATGATTTCGTTGCACTTCCAGTGCATCGCGATAAAGACGCAATCCAGTGAGATGGATCCTCCGCTGGAGATAAAGGTGGTATCTCCGAAAAGTTCAGATACCCATCTATCTACTTGTGTGTTTGCGTTAAAGCAGAACGTGTGCTTAAACCGCGGCCCGTAGATGTTGAAGAAATCAGGATTGCAGCATACCCCAACCATTAAGGCGTCAATTTCTGATGCATCGACGCCATCGAGAAAATAGGCAATATTACCTGGGTCGGCAACAGCTACTATATCCGGCACAATCTGTGCTCGGTGCAGCGCTTTGGCGGCTTGTGCGGTCGCAATAAGTAAGGCACGCCCCTTCAGGCTTGACAAGAGATGGATATTTTTATCCAGGGAGGGGCCGGGCGAAATAATTACTACAGGCAAGCCCACAAAACTTTCTGACAGCGTTTTTATACTTGGTATCTTTGCGATAGCATTCAGATTTTTCAGGCCTTGTTCAAGCCATAAAGTCCCGAAGGTATCAACAGTTTTATGCTCGGATGCTGCATGTGATAGTTGCATGTTGAGCTGAGCCAGCAAATCATTTGCGGTATCTGGAAGTCCTTCTTTGAATACCGTAACCCTGCTAGGCAACGTACGCCCGAACAACTTCACGTACCCGTACACGTCAGCGTCTGTGTAAGTCGATTCAAGGTAATGAACCTGGGGTAAAGCGTCACCTGGCCGATCGTTTGAGGAAACTACAAGGCACCGCTTTTGCCCTCTCTTAATCATGTGCGGAATCAGGACTTCTTGCTCGCCACCGCCGATGATGACGATGTCTTTGGTCCAATCCCAAGCCAGCGGTAACAGGGCATCCAGCAGTGCATCGCGACCTTCTTCCGACAACATCAGCGGCTGATGGCCGCTAATGCCCAAGTAACGCTGAGTCCAAGGCTTAATGAATGTTTCACCCCTGCGCAATTTTGCAAGATAGCCCTCCAACTCCTTATCTGTTTGGCTTCGGGCAATCAGATCCTGCCACCTCTGGGAATTATGCTCGCCATGTTTTAGCTCACCCAAAATCCCCCGGAATCGGTCAACAGCCAATCGTGTACGCAACTCATCGCCATCCATTCCAGCGCTCAAGGCCTGCTGACTCGCTTCAGCTGCTCGTCTGACAATATCTTTCAGTGTTACTGAATCTGTAATGGCAGTTTCCAATTTTGGGCATGTCCTATACTATTTTGGAATCTGCAAGCGTTCTATTTTAGAAGTTGCATGACTGACTGGGGCTGCTGATTCGCTTGGGCTAACATGGCAGTGGCGGCCTGTTGAATGATTTGATTTTTCGCCAACTCTGAGCTGGCTTTTGCGTAGTCGGTGTCCATGATAGTGCTACGTGACTGGGTAGCATTCGTAGAAACATTTGCCAAATTGTCAACCGCATATTCCATTTGGTTAATGCCTGCACCAATAGCTGCTCGCTGCAAGTTAATTTTCTCCAGCGCCGAACCAATGGTTCCGATGGCCGTAGAAGCAGCGGAAGCGGCACCAATCGATGCTGCAGCAGTGCCACTTTGTATACTAAGACCGCTCAGGCCCATTGCACCCACCGTAACACTGATGGTCTGTCCGCTCGACTGACCTGCCTGGTAGGTGAAAGTAGTCGAGGTTGCCAACAGCGTTTGATCATTCCACATGGTTTGACTCGCGATTTTGTCAATTTGCGTCGCCAGTGCTTGAAACTCCAAGTCTAAATATCCGCGCTGCGTCGTCGAATACGTTCCGTTATTCGCCTGAACGGCCAATTCACGCATTCGCTGGAGCATATTAGACTGCTCAATCATGGCGCCCTCAGCCGTTTGCATCATGTTGATGCCATCATTCAGATTGCGTATTGCCATGTTCAGACCGCGAATCTGCGAGGTCATGTTTTGACCAATGGCAAGTCCGGCCGCGTCGTCTTTGGCTGAGTTCACCCGCGTCCCGGTGGAAAGTTGCTCCATCGTTGTACTCATTTTGCGGGCGTTGGTCACCAATGCATTTTGCGAATACATCGCGCTGACGTTAGTATTGATAGTGGACATGGTCTTACTCCAAATCTCGTTAAATTGACTTTCGAAAAAATACCGGTCTAAGCTGCACAATCATTGATGTCGGCTAACCGATGACACAGAATCTGATAAGCATTTCTTGTGCCAAGTTATCGGGGCAGGTTTTTGCCGGTTTCCGGACAGTATTTGCCACGCCATCAAAAAAGCCCGCCAAGGCGGGCTTTTAGAAGCTCAGTTATGTCCAATTACTTCAGCAAAGACAGCACCGATTGCGGTTGCTGGTTGGCCTGCGCCAACATGGCTGTGGCCGCCTGTTGAATGATCTGGGTTTTCGACAAATTAGTAGACGCCGTGGCGTAATCTGTATCCATAATGGTGCTTCGCGACGCTTGCACGTTGGTCGCAATATTCGTCATATTGTCGGTGGCATAAGTCATCCTATTGATGGTTGCACCAATGGTCGCACGCGCAGTATTGATATTGTTGATAGCGCTGTCCAAAGCCGTAATGGCATTCATCGCCGTGGTCTGCGTGGTGATCAGGGCTTGGCCAGTTGTGACCGCTCCGTCTTCGGTGTTGTAGCTTGATGCTAAGCCAAGGTAATCATTGCCGGTTCCTGCGATGGACACCGTGATGGTGTCACCGCTATTTACTCCGGTTTGGTACGTGAAAGCGGTAGCGCTTGCCGCCAGCAAGGACTGACCGTTCCAAGTTGTCTCGGAGGCAATTTTGTCAATTTGCGTACTCAGCGCTTGAAACTCGGTATTCAGATATCCCAACTGCGTAGTCGAATAAGTTGCGTTACTGGCTTGGACTGCCAACTCGCGCATCCGTTGCAGCATGTTGGACTGCTCGACCATTGCGCCTTCTGCTGTTTGCAGCATGTTGATAGCGTCATTGGCGTTGCGGACGGCCTGATTTAATCCGCGGACTTGCGCTGTCATACTCTGGCCAATAGCCAGACCGGCAGCATCATCTTTAGCTGAATTGATGCGACTTCCGGTAGACAATTGCTCCATAGTACTGCTTTGTGCGCGGGCATTTTTAGCCAATGTATTTTGAGCAAAAAGTGCGCTGACATTCGTGTTGATCACTGACATAATAAAACTCCATTAAAAATGATAAATGCCTATTTGGCTGAACGTTTGTTCAGCCCTTAGGCAATACCACCCGATTTTTGGAGCCCCAAACTAACAGGGATCTGCGACCGAATGTGTTTGCCGTAACATGATATAAGCAGGATTCAGGCCAGATTTTTGCCGCTTTTCCGGCATCGTTTTTGGCAATAGTTTGCCGGTGTGAGACCTGCAAAAGAGTAGGGCCCGTGTAAGCGGGCCCTGGGCTTTCGATTGAACTGTGCTTACTTCAGCAGAGACAGTACCGATTGCGGTTGCTGGTTAGCCTGCGCCAACATGGCGGTTGCTGCTTGCTGAATGATCTGCGTTTTTGATAGCTGCGTAGACGCAGTGGCGTAGTCCGTATCCATAATGGTGCTACGTGAAGCAGTCACATTACTGGCAATATTGGTCATATTGTCCGTGGCATAGGTCATTCTGTTGATGGTTGCACCCAGCGTGGCACGCGCGCTATTGATGTTATCGATAGCGCTGTCCAAAGCCGTAATGGCATTCATCGCCGTGGTCTGCGTGGTGATCAGGGCTTGGCCAGTTGTGACCGCTCCGTCTTCGGTGTTGTAGCT
>Ga0214921_10003839_pt1 | contig 22724 bp, 21 predicted proteins | sample LL1505_MetaG_FD_177992 | JGI IMG/M metagenome (GOLD analysis project Ga0214921, IMG submission 177992) | Freshwater microbial communities from Lake Lanier, Atlanta, Georgia, United States - LL-1505 | ecosystem: Environmental > Aquatic > Freshwater > Lake | place: USA: Georgia | collected... | reverse complement strand
TTTAGTATTATTAGTCTCAATTAATGACATATTATTTTAAAAATAGTCTTACTTAATATAGGTATAAATGGTTATTTAAAAGAAAATTACAATGCGCCAAAATGACTAAAAAAGAAGCAAATCTTAGTAAGAATTTTATGGATCAAATTTCTCCTAAAACTCAATTTAAAAAAAATAAAATAAATGGAGTAAAAAAAATTATTGCTGTTTCAAGTGGCAAAGGTGGTGTTGGAAAATCAACAATTGCTGTTAACCTTGCAATCGCTCTTAAGAATTTAAAATATAATGTTGGTATTTTAGACGCCGATATTTACGGTCCTTCTATTCCAAAAATGATAGGGATTTTAGAAAAACCAAAAAGCGAGGATGGTATAAATTTAATTCCAATAAAAAAATTTGATCTTCAATGTATGTCGATTGGATTTATGGTATCTGAAGAAACTCCCATGATCTGGAGGGGGCCAATGGTTGCCAGCACTATAAAAACTTTTGCTAATAAAGTTTTATGGGACAATGTTGATTTTTTAATTATTGATATGCCTCCTGGAACTGGAGATGCTCTTTTAACTTTTTCTCAAGAGATAGATATCGATGGAGCAGTTATCGTTACAACTCCTCAAGATATTGCAATTATTGATGTAAAAAGAGGAATTGAAATGTTTAAAAGAACGAATGTTAAAATATTAGGTATTATTGAAAACATGACAAGCTTTAGATCAGATGATGGTATTGAACACTTTATATTTGGGAAAGATGGCGGAAAAAATATAGCAGATAAATTTAATATTGAACTTTTAGGACAAATACCAATTAATATTAATCTTAGAAAAAACTCAGATGAAGGATCGCCCTTTGTAGATCAATTTAAAGATCATAAAATTTCAAAAATGTTCTTAGAAATTGCAAATAAAATTGCAAAAATAATTAAGTAACTATAAGATTTTTTTTATCTATTACTTCCATTAACTCATTCCACTCTCTTTTACTAAGTCCAGAATCTTCATAACCAATTTTATTTCCATTGATCATCGATTTTACAATTTTTAATCCTTTTGATGATAAATGAGCAGCTCCAACTCTATAATCTAAAAATGCTGCATGAGTGATTGGCACCCATTTTTTAACGGTATCTAACATCTTCTCAGCATAAACTCTAATTTCATACTGTGCATGACTATCTCCTCTTAAAAATAAAAAATTCATGAGATTTAAAAGATCAGTTTTCCAGTACCACTGGGTATATGAATTTAATGTTAAATTCATTCTTGCAAGCTCTCTTGCTAGACCAGATTTTTTTTCATCAATAATTGTTCCATCAAATCTTTCATTCAACATTTTTTCATAATTGTCATAAGTTCTTACAGCATCATCTTTTAAAATTTTAAGAACTTCATCGGCTTGCTGGCCTGTAATCAATTCACCTCGACCTTGACGATTGTTAGTTGCTTGTGCCGATAATTGCTCTTTTGCTGGAATATAAAACTCTTTATCTAATATAGAGTATCTTGCTGAGTACTCGTTTACATTGGCTGTTCTGTGTCTAATCCATTGTCTTGCTATAAAAATTGGAAGTTTTACGTGATATTTGATCTCACACATTTCAAATGGAGTGCTATGCCAATGCCTCATTAAATATCTTATCAAGCCTTCGTCTGTTGAAACTTTTTTTGTTCCTTTTCCATAAGAAACTCTGGCAGACTGAACAATTGAACTATCGTCCCCCATATAATCTATGACTCTTACAAACCCATGGTCTAGAACTGGAATTGCTTCATAAAGAACCTTTTCAAGTTCAGGAGAGGTTACTCTTTTTGTGGTATTTTTTTGCGATTGTTGTTCTTGAATTTCTTTTATTTGTTCAGAAGTTAGTTCCATTGTGTTCGAAAAGCTTAGGTTTTAAATATATCTTTAATTTAGCGATTCAAAGTCTTATATTATTAGCGTTGGTTTTCCAACTATGACGATAAACGAGATTCATAATAAACATTGAGGACCAGGGGGCGGTACCCTGCACCTCCACCAATTTCAACTTATGGGGGTGAAATAGAATCGACTAATGTCTAAAGGCTTTTCTTTCGTCCGGTATAGTACCACCGTAAAGGACTAAAATATAAACGCAAATGAACAATTTGCTCTCGCTGCCTAATTAATTTATTAATTAGATAAGCACGGTCTGGGGCACCGGGTAACAGAACGCCCCGCTAAGACAAATTCTCTAATATCCACAACTATTATTTTAAAATGAAACTCAAAGAATTTTCAACGAAATAAATTTGATAAAATTTTATTTACTTTAATTTTTCGAACAAATTGCTGTGTATGAGTAACCTAATCTATGTGAAATATGTTCTATTTTAAATCCAGCATTCTTAAGTTCATTTTCTAATTCTGATTTGGTAAAGAACTTTGCGAAAGAAGGATTTAATTGGTCAAAAATTACATATCTTCTGTGAGTAAATGAAAGTTTGTTAAACATATAAATAAAATATTTTTGCAAAGGTAAAGAAATGAAGTTACAAAAATATCCATACAAATATGTGAAAAATGTTAAAATTATACATATTAATCTTAATATGAAATCGGGCAATATTATGCTTAATCGTCTAAAGTTGTTAAAAATAAAAAGATATAATTCATTACCTTCTTTGCCATAAACCCAAATAATAAACTTTCCATCATCCTTTAAAGATTTGCATATTTTTTTTAGAACATTTCTGTATTGAGGAATATGATGTATTACACCTAAAGAAAATACAAAATCAAATTTTTTTTCAAAATTTATATCCTGCCCCTTCAAATTTAAAAATTCAATTTTTTTATTTTGGACATTTTTTTTTGCCACTTTGATTGCTTGGGATGGTTCAATTGCAATGATTTTCTTAGGAAAATAAGTTAGTAAATTTTTCAAAATTCTTCCACTTCCAGCTCCAACTTCAGCAATTGTTTTATTTTTAATTAAATTTAAATCAAAAGGATAAGTTATTTGTTTTAACAATGATTTTGAACCCCAATAACCACTAATATCACTATCAATATCAAATTGCAGGCCGAAATCTTTATAACTCTCTTTATGGTCAATTTTCATAATTGTAACTATAAAATTAAATATTTTTTATTTTGCAAATAATCTAGTTCCTATTTGTTCTCTAATTTCTTTTACTGAAAATTTCCAAATAAATGCATCTACATAATAATGAAAAAACTGACCCGTTAAAGGAATTAAAATTAAAATCTCTATAAATTGTTTATCAAAATGTTTAGTGTAACCAAGCATACCCATTATAAGTGCATATAAAAGTATTAGTAAAATTTGAATGGTATTTTTTAAATTAATTTTCTGATTATAAAAATAAATTTTATAATTAATTAATATGTACTGAGACCAATGTGCTCCAACTCCAATAATAATAGCATCATAAATGTTATCTACAAAGCAGTAAGGCGCGTAGATCAAAACTCCACAAAGATTTACTAACTTCTTTTTATAGTCTACTTTTTCTGTTAATGACAAAAAAGACAAAAATAACACTAAAAATATTTTAATACTATTATCCTCAACTAAATTATTGAGATTTTGCAAAAATATTTCATTTACATTAAAAAAAAAAAATAAAGAGGAAAAATCTTTTAAATAAAATCTTACAAAACCAATAAACAAGAATAAAAAACTTGAAAAGTAAATTAAAATTTCAAAATAAATATTTCTTTCATAAGCAAATAATCTTGAAATCCCAATTGACTGCCTGGTTACATGTATTCCTGATGCAATTGCTCCAATTAATACGGCATAATTAAAATAATTAAGACCAAATAAAAAATAAAAAATGCATATTAAAATTGGAAAATAAACTAAAATTATTTTTTTTTTTTTAACATAATCTCGATTTTTTTTATCAAAATAAAATAGAAATGTAGAAGCAAAATGTGTCTCTCCTAGTAATATTAAAAATATTAAAAAAGTTATTTCTGTAGAAAAAAGATTACTTAACAAATAGTATGAAGGTAATATCCATATTGGAAATAAGATAAAGTTGAATTCTAAAAAATGGTTATTAATAATTTTTTTCATTCAAAATTTAATATAAAAAAAAAACCAAAAAAAAAAAAAAAAATTAAATATCAAAGATTTTTTTTTGTAATTCCACATTACAGATATTGTGTTTAATAATCTCTTTATTTGGTGGAATTGTGTTTTCTCTTTTTAAGATATTAAACATCCAAGATTGAGGAAATTTCTTACAAGTTGCTTTAGTTATCTTTTCACAAATACTTGTATAAGAATTTCCTTTCTTTCTTAATATCTTCATCAATCTGATTACAGATTGTTTCTTTTCGCAAGGTACCAGATAACCATTTTCATTAGCATCATAACCGTATTTGTGTCTAAACCCACCACTGTATTTATTATCTTTAATCATTCTTTGTTTAGTTGCTTTTGATTTTTCACTTACTTGTTTGACGTAAAATTCAACTAATACAGATAACTGAATTTGATTATCTATTTTTTCTAAATTAAAAAACAGATAAAAGTTATATGACAAAATTAGAAAAAATTTTGTATGAGTAAGTAAAAAATTAAATTTATATCTAAAGACTCGAACACCAAGACCTCTCTATAGTTTCAGACATAGTTTTGTAACCCAAAAAATAGAAAGAATGTAACAACAAATATTTCGTCTATTCATTCAAATACGAGTGATTAGATGATTAAAAAATACTATCGTTTAAAGAGTGAATATCAAATGTCATAAGACCATTCTAAAGTATTTCCTGAAAGTAGTGATTTTATCCAAAAACTAGAAAAACAAACTACAAAGAGCCAAAATAAGAAATCTGACAAATAATAAAAACTTACTACGAAGTTTCTACGAAGAAGTTTACAAAAGTTCCTATTTTTTGTTAGTAATGATTTAAAGGTCATCCCACAGAACGCCCCGCTAGAGATTCGAATAGACCGCAGAATCAAATACGTTTTCTTAAAATATTTTCCTTCGACACAACTACGACACAACTGAAAGGAAAGTTATGGCAACAATTAGAAAACGGCTTGGTAAATGGCAAGTACAGATAAGAAGAAAAAATTATCCAAATATAATTAAAACATTCACAGAAAAATCCTGACACACTGCCGACACACTCAACATAAAAACTAGACAGGATTCTTCTCTAATGCTAATTTTAATCAAGAAAGAAAATATTTAAAAACGTTACTTGTCTTAATAAATTTAAATAGTGTTTAGAGATTTACGAAGACAGGTCCGGGGCACCGGGTAACAGAACGCCCCACTAAAATAAATTCAACATTAATTACATCAGTTATTTTGAAATAAAATACAATGAAGTTTCAACGAATATTCAACGAAAAATTTGGCAAAATTTTATAAATATAAAAAATATATATAAAATTTATTCTTTTATCTTCAATCATAAAATCTAAAACTACAAGACGGGTAACAGAACGCCCCGCTTTTTTCAATTTAAGATAGAAAACTATTTATAAGAATGAGAGAGAGAGTAAATAATTTTGATTTTAAAATTTATAAAAAAAATATATTTAGTCAATTTGGAGAAGATGGAATTATAGAGGAAATATTTAAGAGACTAAGTGACGTTAGTAATAAAAAATGCTGTGAATTTGGTGCTTGGGATGGAAAATTTTTATCAAATACTTGTAATTTAATTACAAATCATAATTATGAGGCGATATTAATTGAGGCAGACAAAAAAAAATTTAATAAACTTAATATCAATTTTCCAGATAAAAAGATTATAAAAATAAATAAATTTGTAAATTTTTCCGGAGAGAATTCTCTGGACAATATTTTAGAAAACAACTCTTTTAATAAAGATTTTGATTTTTTAAGTATAGATATTGATGGTTGTGATTATTGGATTTTAGAAAGTTTATCAAAATTTACTCCTAAAATTATATGTATAGAATTTAACCCATCAATAGCAAATAAAGTTGCGTTTATTCAAGAAAAAAATATGAAAATTAATCAAGGTTCATCAGCAAAATCTATAATTGATTTAGGGCTAAAGAAGAATTATTTTCCTATTGCTTCAACTGATTGTAATCTTTTCTTTGTTCATAATAAATTTAAAAAAAAAAATAACAAATTTAGATAAATTTTATATTAATCAACTGTTACCAAATTCAAATGATAATTACATATTCTGCGGCTATGATGGAACAGTTTTTACTTCAAAACCTTTAAATTTAATGTGGCACGGAATAACAGTTAAAAAAATAAAAATTTTACCAAAAATTTTAAATATATATCCTGGTAATTATAATTTTTTTCAAAAAATTTTATTAATATTTTTTAAATTCTTTATTAATCCAATTAAATATCTTTCAAAACCTAGATATTACTTAAGAATATTACTTACCCATCTTTTTCGTTAACATCAGTTGCCAACACAATACTTTTTGTTTCATAAAATTTAAGACACTAATAATACACAGAACAAAACAGACTTTTAATTATCGTAATTACGATTATACGCAATTGCGTAAATAATTTAAAAAGAACACACTCGTGTTACATAAATTTGGCGAAAAATTGAGAACACAGAATACACTAAAGAACACACTCTTTCAATTATCGTTGATTACTGTTATTAATTTGAATTAATTAGAGTCACAGAACGCCCCGCTTTTATGAAAAAAATTGAAATATACACAACAAATTATTGTCCATTTTGCGTAAAAGCAAAATCATTATTAAATAAAAAAAAAATCAAATTCTCTGAAATTGATGTGTCTAATGATGAAGCTTTAAGAGAAAAAATGTCTGCTATGGCAAATGGGGCAAGGTCTGTTCCTCAAATATTTGCTGACAATGTTCACATTGGTGATTGTGATAAAATTCATAAATTAGACCAGGAAAAAAAATTAGATAAATTACTAGGTCTCGAATAAAGAGCTTAATGATTGCATCGCTTTCTATAGCTTTTTTTGCTGGTTTAATAAGTTTTGTATCTCCCTGTGTACTTCCTTTAATTCCTGGATATGTTTCGTTTATTTGTGGGACCACACTTAATGAACTAGATTTAAAATCTAAGAATTTTATTTTAAAAAAATCTTTATCTTTCTCACTTGGTTTTTCATTAGTTTTTGTTTCTCTTGGAGCAACTGCTACTTTTATCGGAAGTTTTTTACTGCATAACTCTCAAATTTTATCAATTATATCTGGGTTAGTTATTATTTTTTTTGGTTTTTATTTATTAGAGTTTATTAAAATCAATTTTTTAAATAAAAATTTTGGTAATTATAATATAAAATTTTCTAATAACCTTTTATTCCCATTTATAGTTGGTATAGGCTTTGGATTTGGATGGACACCTTGTATTGGTCCAATTCTTGGTTCAATTTTAGCCTACGCTTCAATGGAAAACTCTATTTCTAAAGGCATATTACTACTGAGTCTTTACTCCTTAGGTCTTGCAATACCTTTTGTGATTTCAAGTCTAATTATTAAAAAATTTTTAATTTTTTCAAAAAAAAGTAAATCTTATTTAAATAAAATAAAGAAAATCTCTGGAGTTATATTGTTAGTAACTGGTATTTTAATTGTGATTGGAAAACTTCAAGTACTTGGCTTTTACTTAATTGAACTCTTCCCATTTTTACAAAAATTAGGCTAGTTTAATTAAGCATTTGAATGACTCTAATAGGCTTTCCATCTTTAAAAGCTTGTAAATTCTCACGCATTTGAGAATAATAAATTTCATAATTCTCTTTAGTAACATAGCCCAAATGCGGCAACAAAAGAGCATTAGGTAAAAATCTTAATTTGTGATTTTCAGGCAATGGTTCGATATCATAAACATCGAGACCAGCTCCGGCTATAATATTTTTTTCTAAAGCCTCAACCAAATCAAATTCATTTACTATGGGCCCTCTTGAAGTATTGATCAAAAATGCCGTTTCCTTCATTAATTGTAAATCTTTTTTTGTAATCAAATTTTTTGTTCTATCGCTCAAAACTGTATGGATTGTTATAAAGTCAGATTTTTCTAATAATTCCTCTTTAGTAACAGCCAATACCTGATTATTTTTTGCCACAGAAAGTTTCAGATTCTCACTCCAAGCAATAACATTCATACCAAAAGCTAAGGCTACTTTTGAAACTTGAGATCCTATTTTTCCAAGACCTATAATTCCCAGAGTTTTTCCTTTTAATTCATATCCCAGTGTTGTTTGCCAGTATCCCTGGTACATATTTTCTGCTTCTTCTCTTAAATTTCTTACAAGCCCTAAAATTAATGCCCATGTTAATTCTGCGGTTGAGTGAGAGTTTGAATCTGTGCCACAAACTAAAATCTTTTTCTCTTTTGCAGTTATAAAATCTATAGATTTATTTCGCATTCCGCTTGTAATTATAAGCCTTAAGTTCTTTAAATTTGAAATAATCTTCTTCGTAACTGGAGTGCGTTCTCTCATGACTAGAAGAACTTCAAAATCTTTTAATTGATTAATTATACTCTCTTCATTTTCAAATGGCTGATTAAATACATGAAAATCAAAATCTTTTTTTAATTTTTCAAAATTTCCAAGAATTAGTGAAACATTCTGGTAATCGTCTAATATTGCAACTTTCATCTTGATAATGATTTTTTAGAAGAAAGATAAATGCCTATGATAATTATAATGGCACCAATAATATGAAAGTTCATTAATTTCTCATTTAATAAAAAAATTGCCATAAAAGAACTAAATACTGGCATTAGATGTAAAAAAATTCCGGCTTTATTAGGTCCAACAATTACAACTGCTTTATTCCATAATATATAAGAACCTATTCCAGCAAAAAAAACAACATAACTTGTGATTAAAATAACTGGAATATTAAATTTAATTACTTGATAATTATTAAATTCAAATAAAAACTGTGGAAATAAAAAAATTAAACCAATAGAAACAATTACTGTCATAAAACTTAAATATTTCAATTCTGTTTTATGAGTTCTAAGCATTGTTGAATAGATAGCCCATGATAACATTGCAACTAACAACCAAAGATCTCCTTTATTAAGATCAAGATTAATTAATTTAGCAAAATCAAGTCGTGTAACAATTATTACAACCCCTATTATGGACAATATGAGACCGAAAATCTGACCAGAATTTATTTTTTCAGTCTTAAAAAGGAAAGAAATAAAAACAATTAATACTGGTATTATTGAAATCATTAATGCCCCATTAAGCACTTGTGTAAAATTTAAAGAATAATAAACAACAGAGTTAAATACACTAATGCTAGTAATAGACATTAATAGTATTGAGTAAAAATTATTTTTTATAACTTTAACATTCTTCAATATATCTCTTAATGTAAAAGGAATTAAAATAATCCAAACTATTAGCCATCTAAAAAAATTTAATGTTAAAGGTGGAACCTCGTAAAGAGTTGCAAATTTACCAACAATAAAATTTCCAGACCAAAAAAAAGCACAAAGTATAAGCATTAAGTATGCTTTAAAATTAGAATTCATATTATTTAAATCTTACTGGTAATTTTGTAATAAAAAATTCCAACTATTTCTCGAAGTATAAATTTCCAATTTGTAAGCCCCGTTTCAATGTCAAAGTTTATCCAAAATATTCGACTAGTTCCTGTTTTATAGTCAACGCTTATGGGTTCTAAAATTAAATCCTGTCTTTTAAATGTGTAATAAGATCTTGGCATGTGATTAGCTGAAGTAATTAATCCCCAGGTTCCTTTATAATTTGCAATAATATCTTTTGAATATTTAACATTTTCAAAGGTATTCCTAGATTGATTTTCAAATATTAAATTTTCGGATCTTACACCTTGGTCTAAAAAAAACTTTTTGGCCATATCTGACTCATTCCAGCCAGTTGGTTTTAGTTTATTTGAATAACCGGAAAACAATATTAAAATTTTTGGATTCTTTTTATAAATTTCCAAAGCTTTAGTTAATCTTTCTGCTGAATCATTTAAGAGAACCTCATTTCTTTCTTTTGACTCTAACTCAAGACCAAAACTACCCCCCAATACAATAACCCCGGTCAATTGCTGAATTGGATATCTTGACGGTTTTATAAAATCTTCAATTTGATTAAGTAAAAATTTACTTAATGGGGTGTAACCCAAAAAAAAAAATAAAATTAATAAAAATTTGGCAAAAAAAATAATTGTTTTTTTTAAATCTGTAAAAAGTAACAAAAAAACTAAAACTAACAAAAAAAATGATAATATGTACAAAGGTTCTAATAAATAATTTACAACTTTTGCTACATAAAAATCCATAAATTTTAAACAAAATCCTCATTATATAATTTAGCACTTAAAACAATTCCTAATCCAATCATATTAGTCAGCATAGCTGTGCCCCCATAAGACAATATTGGTAGAGGCACTCCAACAACGGGTAATAATCCTGTGACCATACCTAAATTTATAGCGATGTATAAAAAAAAGTTAAAAGCAAAAGCATAACAAAAAATTTTTGAAAAATTATTTTTACTCTGATCTCCAATTAAAGTTACTCGCTTAATTATTGAAAAAAATAGCCATAATAATAATAAAGAACCAATTAGTCCAAATTCTTCCGCAAAATGAGAAAATACAAAGTCAGTATGATTCTCAGGTACAAAATCTAGAGCACTTTGGGATCCTCTTAAATATCCTTTGCCAAAAATTCCACCTGATCCTATTCCAATTTTTGCTTGGATAACTTGGTAATTTGCTCCCAAAGGATCTCTTTCTGTATTAAAAAAATTAACAACTCTTTGTTTTTGATAAGGCTTCATCGCGGCAAAAATAAAGGGGAGGCTTAAAATAACAATTATAAATCCAGATATAAATATTTTTCGACTTAAACCAACAATCCATAAAGTTCCTAATGCCGCTCCTAGAATTAGTACCGCAGTTCCAAGGTCTGGTTGTCTTAAAACTAACAAAAATGGGATTAAAATTAGAATTGCTGAAACGAGTAATGAAAATAATTTATTAGTATTTTCAACTTTCACTAAATTGTAAAATTTTGCAAGAATTAATATAATTGCGAGTTTTGCAACTTCTGAGGGTTGCACATGAAAAAATCCAAAATCAAGCCAACGCTGGGCGCCTTTTGCTGTCACTCCAACAAATTTTAAAACTATTAAAAGAAATAATATAAAAAAATAGAAATGGTATGCATACCGATACCAAAAATTTATATGAGTGAAAGCTATCGTAATTAATATTAAAAATGCAAATACAAATCTAACTAAATGTTTTAAATAAATAGTGCCCTGTCCTTTATCTATTGAGTACAAACATAAAATACTTATTAATCCTAATATTAAAATCATATTAATTAGACTTCTGTCTAATTTCTGAAATTTCTCAATTAATAAGAAAATTTTAGATACTTTTACTGTTTCACGCATTTGATATTCTCTTTTTAAATAAAAAATCAAACATACTACTTGCGATTGGAGCGGCAATTCTTGAACCTGGTCCAGCATGTTCTGCTACTACCGCTACTGCATATTTGGGTTCCTCTACTGGACCGAATCCTGTAAAAAGAGAATGGTCTCTGTATTTATATTCTCTAGCATTTGGATTAGCATTATCTTCTCTATCTTTGATGGTTAACTTTGTAACTTGAGAGGTTCCTGTCTTTCCTGCAAATTTTAACTTGCCATTTAATCTAGAACCGTAGGAAGTTCCTCCTGGTTCATTTGTTGCCGCCACTAAAGCTTCATTGATTATTTTTATATTTTCCACCTCAAAATCCATACGACTTAATTTAGATTTTTGGTCAAGATAAAAAGTTGGATTAACGACATATCCACCATTTGCAAATTGTGCCATTGATTTACAAATTTGCATTGGGGTAGCTAATAAATAACCTTGCCCTATTCCTGTAATTAAAGTTTCTCCAAGTAACCATGGTTTGCCTAAAGCATTTTTTTTCCATTTTGTATCTGGAACTAAACCTTTTCTTTCTTCATCAAAATCTTTTAGAATTGTCTGACCAAAATTAAATTTTCTTATTGTTTCAGCTAGCCTGTCAACTCCTAATAATCTTGCTACTTCATAAAAATATATGTCGCATGATTTTTTTATCGCATCTTTTAAGTTAATCCTTCCATGACCTCCGTCTTTCCAGCAATAAAATTCTTGACCATACAATTCCATTTTTCCAGGACAAAAATGGGTATAATCTTGGTCAACAATTTTATTTTCTAAAGCAGCTAAAGCAATAATTGGTTTTACTACTGACCCTGGAGGATATTGGCCTGATAAAAACTTATTAATTAATGGTCTGCGCTCATTTTTTAATAATTCATTAAATTCTGGTTGTGTTATCCCGAAAGCAAATTTATTTGTATCAAAAGAGGGCGTTGAAACACATGCCAAAACTTCTCCCGTTTTAATGTCCATAGCAATTGCAGATCCAGCGTATCGTCCTAATTTTTGATAAGTTAATTTTTGAAGCTCAAGATCAAGAGAAGTTTTTAAAGCATTCCCACTTACTCCATCTACAAATTCAACAGTCCTAACTGCTCTACCTGCGGCATTTACTTCAAAACGAGTAAAGCCTGGAGTTCCAATAAGTTCTCTGTTTAATATCTTTTCAATTCCAAGTTTTCCAATCTTAATTCCTGGTGTTCTAAAAAGATCATCTTTTTGATTTTGCAAATCGTTTTCATTAGGAACTCCTACATAACCTAATACATGAGCAAATTCGTAAGGATAGTTATAATGTCTCTCCATTGAAATGAATGGCTGAACTCCATTTAGAATAAAAAGGTTACTATTTATTTTTGAAAATTCTGCCCATGTTAAATTTTTATTAATTACATAGGGTTGAAATTTTCTAAGTTTTATGAAATCTGTCTTTGTCTTGTCAATTATTTCGTTATCTAACCGCAAAAACTTATTTAAAGTCACAAGAACAAAATCAAGATCAGTAACGTCTCCTTTTATTAAAGCAATTCTATAAAGTTGACGATTTTCTGCTATCTTATTATTAAAACGATCTAATATTAATCCTCTCTCAGCTGCAATTTTCCATTCTTTAAAACGATTTCGATCTGATAAAATTGAATATTTATTTCTTTGAAACACCTGTAGCCACAAAAGTCTAAGGCCAATTAAACCAAAAAAAGTGTATTTAGCGGTAGTTAAAATTGCTTTTCTTCTATTGATTATACTTATTTTTGTTTGATAACCTTCTGTTGGTCTATGCTTAAAAAGCTTCATAAAAATATAGACAATATAACATTAAAAATGTTAAACCGTCTCACTTTTTTGGAGGAAAGCATATATTAAAATAGAAGTTAAAAATGATAATCTAGAGCAGGCTCTAAGAGCTCTTAAGAAAAAATTACAAAGAGAAGGAGTATTTCGCTTACTTAAAATTAAAAGTCACTTTGAAAAACCCTCTGAACGAAAAAAGCGAGAGAAAGACGAAAATACTAGAAGAGTCAAAAAATTTAAAAAACTAAAAGCAAGATACTAGGTCCTAGTCTTAAAATATTAAAGCAAAAAAATAGCCATCAAAACTAAAACAAGGATTATAGAAACTGATACGTAAACTGTTAATTTTTTAAAATTAGACCAATTTTCTTTTTGAGAGCTAATATCCATTAACCTCTAACCCTGGCGTGCTTTAAATTTTGGATTTTTTTTATTGATAACGTAAAGTTTGCCTCGTCTTCTAACGACTTTACAATTTATATCTCTTTTTTTAAGAGATTTTAATGAGCTAACAACTTTCATAGAAACTTTAGATATATATTAAAAGACACTTTGTAAAGAAAAGTTAACAATTATTGATTAAAAAATTATTAACATAATCTTTAAGCCTAATTTTTGCAGGTAATCTTATAATTTTATTATTGAAATTCATCTTTGTTAAAGCAGATGAAAAACGTTCCCCTTTTCTCATTGGTAAGTATCTAATTTTGCTTTTAAAAAGTTTTGCTAGTTCAATAATGCTATAGGATTGAGCGCTTGCAATAGAATAGTGTTTGCATTTATTTTGTCTCCAGGCAAAAATACAAGCATTTACTGTATCTAAAACATGAGTAAATCTTCTAACTTGCGTTCCAGGTTTAACCACTGGTAATTTTTTACCTCTATTAAAATGATCCTCAAATATACCAACAACAGTTGCCATATGGCCTTTGTATATTTGTTTTTCTCCATAAACATTATAAAAATAAATTACCTCGTATCTAAAATTGAACCATTTCTTAAGATTCTCTAGTAACTCTAAATTCTTAGCTTTTGAAAAAGCGTAAGGAGATAAATTCATGTCTTGCCCTTTATTTCCTAAACTTGCAGAGGTTGCAGAATAAATTAATCTAATTTTGTTTTTTAATGAAAAATTAATTACATTTGAACTTCCCTCAATGTTAGAGGCAAAACACTCATTTATTTTTTTAAAGCTTTGATAAATTCTTGCAAATTCACCAAAATGAAAAATGCTATGAATATTACGAACATAACTTTTCAATAAAACTTCTATATTTTTAGTACTTCCCTTTAAATACTTAACTCTTCTATTTTTAATATGATTTTTAGGTAAACCAGATGAATAATTATCAAGACTTATGATTTTAAATTTTTTAAACTTTAAAAGTTCAGATACTAAATTAGATCCTATAAATCCTGCACCTCCTGTAATAACTAATATATTTCTCATTAAAATTTAAGAAGGATTCATAAAGCCTGGCAACGACCTACTCTTCCGTGCCTTAAGACAAAGTACCATTGGCGCTAAAGGGCTTAACTGCCGAGTTCGGAATGGGATCGGGTGTTACTCCTTTGCAATAATCACCAGGCAAGCCTTTATACATAAATAGTATTCTTTTGTAAATATCATTGAAGTTTTAACCAATTCGCACAAATTTAACAAAAGTAGATAATTTAAAATATAATGCTATAACTAAAAAAAATTTATCGCGGGGTGGAGCAGTCTGGTAGCTCGTCAGGCTCATAACCTGAAGGTCCTTGGTTCAAATCCAAGCCCCGCAACCAATTTCAATAATGATGTATATTATCAAGTATGATAACTGCCATTTAATTTAATACTTAATAGAAAATTTATTATTATTCAATTTTTTTGCTATTTCTTTGTCTATCCATTTATAAGTTATTTCTAAACCAGATTTCAAGCTAGTTTCAAAATTCCATCCAAGTTTCGCTTTAACAAGATCATTATTACTAGATCGTCCTCTTACTCCTTTTGGCTTATCTAATTGATAATTTTTTTCAACAGAGTAATTCGCGATTTCTTCAATAATTCTTATCATTTGGTTTATGGAGACTTGCTCTTCTGAACCTATGTTTAAAACCTCACGACAATTACTTTCAAATATTTTTTTTGTTCCCTTAATACAATCATCAATAAACATAAAGCTTCTTGTTTGTTCACCATCTCCCCATACATCAATTTGTTTTTTTCCAGAATTTTTTGCATTAATTAATTTTCTACAAAGAGCAGCAGGAGCTTTTTCTCTTCCTCCGTCAAACGTACCCATTGGTCCATAAACATTATGATATCTTGCAACTCTTGTTTCTAACCCAAAATCTTCATAAAAGTGTCTGCACATCCTTTCACTAAACAACTTTTCCCAACCATAACCATCCTCGGGCATCGCAGGATACGCGTCGGACTCTTTTAAGCCTTCCACAAAAATGTTATTTTGTTTCCCGGCATTGTAAACGCAAGCACTGGATGAAAAAAAGTATTTTTTAATCTTATTAATTAAACAAGATCGTAAAAGATTAGTGTTTATTAAAACCGAAAGCATGCAATCAGCTTTATTATTTTCTATAAATCCCATTCCGCCCATATTACATGCCATATTATAAATAAAATCAACGCCTTCTGTTACACGCATACAATTGTCATAATCTTTTAAATCCAAGGAGTAATTTTTATTTGAATCAAATATTTGAAACCAATTTTCTAGAGGCTTTATATCTACACAAACAACATCATGCCCATCATCTAATAGTGATTTAACTAAATGCCCCCCTATAAAACCACCGGCGCCACAAACTAAATATTTATCTTTCATACAACATTTATAGTATTAAAATATAAGAATGCAACACTATTAGATTCCATTTATAAACTGTTAAAAATCTTTGACAAAATAAATTTTTTGAATTTTGTAATTAAAATTTAAATGATAAAAAATACTAAAGATCATAATAAATTATTATTTAATAATTATTTTTTTTAATTATTAATATAATGTTGGAAGTCATCAACCAAGTTTTGTGCTTTAATATTTTGTAATTTATAATGTTAAGTTTTGAACATATCGCATGCAAATCTTTAATGGATAATAAATTCAGATTACTTTCCTTACTATAAAAATTTAAACCTATTAGTTTTAATAAATACCTATGTAATTTTTTTGGAAGCATATGTAAAATTGGTAATTTAGTATGAAAATCAAATAAAAAAAATCTATACGGTGTCTGTATAAAAACATATTTTTTGGACACTCTAAAACATTCTGATACAAAATTTGTTTGATTTTGAAAATGGCCAACATGTTCAATTGTTGCATTTGAATGTACAATATCAAAAAAATTAGATTTGAATTGCATTTTTCTTCCATCCCCTGCGTACATTGAAATCATAGGGTACTTTTTTTTAAATTTTTTAAGCGAAGTATTTGATAAACATGAAATATTTTTTTTGTATATATATTTATGAACAAAAACATTTTCATAATTATAAATTAGATCAACACTTCCTACATCTAGAATTTTGGAATTTGAATTAAAATTAATATGTTCCCTAAAAATATAAAAAAATTTTTCTCTGCTTTTTTTTATTAAATGATTAACAAAATTATTTCCAAATAAAATTTTTTTTGAATAGTTTTTTTTCTCAATTAAATTCACAAATTACACTATTATATCGAAATTATATTGTATAATAATATTTAATGCAGATGATACAACTTTTTTATTCCTGTATTTTAACCAATTTCACTTATATTTTTTTAGGAAAAATATTCCTAAAAATCGATAATAACCAATGGCAAAAAATTTCGGAAAGCGCAATATTTGGAACGATTTTTGTTTGTTTTTTTTCGCTATTTCTTAATTTTTTTTTTCCATTAGATCAAAATATAAACTTTATTTATTTGCTAATAGTAATTATATTTTTTTTTTTTAAAAAAATTAAAATAAATAAAAAAAAATTTTTTTTCCTAATTTTTTCTTCTATATTAACTTTTTCACTTATAACTTTAAGTAATATAAATCGTCCTGATGCAGGTCTTTACCACTTGCCTTTTACACAAATTCTAAATGAACACAAAATAATTTTAGGGCTTAGTAATTTACATTCAAGATTTGGGCATATTTCAATTATGCAATATCTTTCGGCTAGTAATTTAAATTATATTACAGGCGTAAATGGAGTATTAATTCCAGCAGCAAGCATAGCATCATTTATTTATATTTATTTTAGTAACCAAATAATAATCGCATCTTTAAACTCAAAAAAAATAAATAGTAATATTTTTTTTTGCTTATTTGTTTCATTTTATATTATTTATAAGATTATCAATTATACAAATTTTGGTAATGATGATGTTTCCCATCTTTTGTTATTTTATCTCTGTTCTCAATTTTTATTATTTGAAAGTAAAATTAAAGATATTCAAAAAATAATAATATTGTGCGTTTATATATTTTTACAAAAAATTACTTTGGCACTATGTTTTGCTTTGCCTATTTATTTAATTTTTATTAATAAATTTAAATTAAAAAATATAAAAATATTATTTGCTACATTTTTTTTATTTTTATGGATAATTAAAAATATTCTAATCTCTAGCTGCTTAATATATCCTATAAAACAAACTTGTATAAAGAATCTTGCCTGGAATAATCAAAAACAAATAGAAATGGCTTCCATTGAAATAGAAGCCTGGGCAAAGGGGTGGCCAGAAAATAAAAACTCAGAATTAACACAGGTAGAATTTATTAAAAATTTAAAATGGCTAAAATCATGGAATAAACACTTTACTCAGATAACTAAAATTTTATTACCCTACATAATTTTTCTATTTATTTTAATAATAATAATAAAAGACAAGGAAAAACATCAAACTTTACATGCTATATCTAACCGCTTATCAATATTATTTTTCATGTCATTGGTAGGAATTGTACTTTCTTTTCTTAAATTTCCTATTTATAGGCAGGGATATTCTTATATAATAATATTAATTTGCTGCTGTTCGATTTTTTTTATAAAAAAATATGATATAAAAAAACTTCAAAAAATATTCTTTATTTCTTTTTATTTTTTTTATTTTGTATTCTTTATCAAACAATTTCATAGATATGTTTATTACCATGAAAGCAGGTCATTATGGCCCAACATCTATAGTCTTAACTCTAAAATTGACAAAAATACTGTGACGCAAGTGACATTAAAGAATGGTTTTATAGTCTATCAAAGCAAAACAGAATGTATGTATATTAAATCTCCATGCACGCATCTTGATATTAGTACTATTGAGGATAAAACAATACATTCTTATATTTTACTACTTAATAAAAAGTAAATAATTTATTTTCTAATTCTACAAATAATAATTTCGTATATTACAAAAAAAATATGATAAAATTTTATTTTTTTTCCTTCTGCATGTGTTCTTCCATTATAATTAATAGGAACCTCAAAAAATTTACCACCACTCTTAACTAAGTTTGATAAAATTTCTGCCTGCTGCTCAAATCCATTGGTCTTTATTTTTTTTATATCTAACTTATTTTTTCTAAACATAATGTAACAAGTATATATGTCCGTAAAAGTAGTATTATTTAAAATATTAAATAAAAATGTTATTAAGAAATTGCCCGCTCTATTAAAAAAATAATGACTTCTGCTATAATTCTTGTAATTAAATCTCGAACCAATAATTAAGTCCACATCCTTTATTTTATCTATCAATTTAATAAAATCTAAATAATCACTTGGATCATATTCATCATCCGCATCTTGAAATAAAATAAATTCTCCTTCGGCATTAGTTATTCCAATTTTGACGGCGCCTCCTTTTCCTAAGTTTTTTTCATTCTTAAAAAGTTTTTTATATAAATCTTTGTTATCATTTAACAAAGTTTCGGTTGAATCATTAGAATTATCATTAACCACTATAATTTCGTAATCTCCTATAGTCGAAAAAACTTTATTTAAATTTTTTAAAGTATAGATGATAGTTTTTTCTTCATTATAAACTGGAACTATAATTGAGAATTTCATTTTTTTAGTTTACTTTAAATTTATTTAAAGAATATAACAGTTATTATGAACTTTATAAATAAAACAGAAAAAACACTTTCTATTTTATTCTGTCTTTTGCCAATTTTTTTAATAATAGGAAGCTTTTTGCCGGATTTGACAGCAAGTCTGATGGCAATTTTTTGTCTAATTTATTATTTTAAGTACGAGAATTTATATAAAAATTTTTTTTATATACTATTCGTAGTATTTTACCTTTCTGCAGTAATAAACAGTTTTTTTTTTGATTATTATTTAGTTAGTTTAGGATCTTCGCTACCATATATTCGTTTTTTATTTTTTTCAATTGTAGTTTATATTTTTTTAAAAAAAAATCCTGACTTGCTAAAATATTTTTTTTATTCAACAGTCATAGCTCTAGCGCTGGTTTTAATAACTAGCTTTTTTGAATTTTTAAAAATTAAATTAGAGTTCTTTGACGCATATAATCAAATAACAGACAAAAGCATGGAAAATCCTTACATTAGAAATCTCATTAATGGAACCAAAAGAAGGATTACAGGTATTTTTGGGAAAGAAGAAATAATGGGCAGCTACCTTCTGAGAATACTTCCTTTCTATTTTGGATTATTGATTATTTTTTTTAAAAAAAAAAAAAACTAAATTAAAAATAATATTTTTTTTTTCCAACATTATTTTTGGTTTGTTTATCTTAATTTCTGGTGATCGAGCACCGCTAATTTTATTTATTTTTCACTTAATACTGCAGATTTTATTTATTTCGTCGTTAAGAAAATTTCTCATTTTTTCTTTAATTATTTTTATTTTATCTAGTTATTTATTAATTTATAAAGATCCAGTATTAAAAAGTAGAATAATAGATAGTACGTTATCAAGTATAAAGGGTGATTACTCTCCAGATTTCAAACCAAAAATTTTATCTTATGAGCATCAAGGACATTTTGTAGGAGCAATAGAAATTGCAAAAAAATTTCCATTATTAGGATCAGGATTTAAAGGATTTAGAAGTCAATGTTGGAATCTTGCCAAAACTAACAAAAATATTGTCTGCACGACACATCCACACAACATATATCTCCATGTGTTGGCAGAAACAGGGACTCTAGGGGTTTTGTGTTTGTTAATTTGTTTTTTCTATATTTCTTATTTGCTAATAAAAAGTTTATATTTAGAAATTTTTTATAAAAAAAAAACATTTAGTGACGAGACTTTAGTATTTCTTATATCAACTTTTATAATATTGTGGCCATTAACGACATCTGGCAGTTTCCAATCAAACTATCTTTCGGTTTTTATTTACTTAAATATAGGTTTTTTGATTTATCTATTAAAAAAAGATGCTTAGATTTTTTTTTTTTATAATTATATTTATTATCATTTTAGAAATTATACTTAATTCAATAAACCCATCTGTATACGAGAGCGACAAAATTTTAGGATGGAAATTAAAAAAAAATTTCTCTCATCAATTTAAAATTCATACCTCAAAAAATAAAAAATATATTGCAAATTTTTTTACAAATGAATATGGCATGATTGAATATGACAATGTAAATAAACCAGATAAAACAATATTAGTTATTGGTGACTCTTTTTCTACAGATCCAAATGTTGGTAATGAAAATTTTTGGTACGCTGTAATGAAAAAAAAATTAGAGAATGAACTAAATATTAAAATTAATATCTTTGCATCAGGGGGTGGTGGATATGGAACAACACAACAATACTTAATTTTCAAAAATGCTATCCAAAATATTAAAGCAGATATTTTAATTCTTCAATTCTGTATAAATGACTTTGAGAACAATGTATTGGAATGGGAAAAAAAGAATTACAGATTTAGTCAATACTTAAGAAGACCCTATTTAAATCACAATGGAAATGTTTATAAAGAAAAAAATTTCTTAGAGTTTGTTCCAAATTTTATAAGTACCAGCAGAATATTTAATATTTTTTTATCCCGACTTGGCAACCTTTTTTCAAGACTTTACCCTTTAAATTTGAATTCAGAAGAGATGAAAAATATTAAAGATGATTCAATTAAAATTACAAAAATAAATTTAGAAAAAATTTATTTAATAGAAAATAAAATAAAAAAAATAATTGTAAATTGTAAAGAACCACAGCATGAACCAGATATATTTTGGAGCAAAATATCAAAAGAAATAGGTTTTGAGGTTTTGGTAAAGAATACAATCGATATCGAAAATGCTCTACGTGCGGGTAAAGATATTTATAGTAGCGATGGGGGTCACTATAATATTATTGGTAACGAAATTTTTGGTTTGTCCGTCGCTTATGAAATAATAGAAAAAAAAATTCTATCGAAGTAACAATTTCTTATTTTTAATAACTTCCAAATAAAATAAGCATAAGAAAAAATAAAGCATGTCGATTCCCCAAATCGTAAAACTTTTTTCTACTATCCCTCTTAATAAGAAAACAATTACAAGTAAAACAGAAAAAATAAAAAAATTATCTTTATGAAATTTTTGAAACATCAGTATGACCGACATAAAAAAATTTAAAATAAATAAAATGAATAAAATAAATAAAAAAACTCCACCAGTTAAAATGAGGTTAATATAACCATTGCCTATATCCTTATAATAAGTAATTTTTTTATCGGCATTAACAATATATCTATCAAACTCTGGTCCACCGCCTGTTAAAATGATTAATTTATTATTTTTTAAATAATCAATAGCCAGTGAAATTAGCTCGAATCTCCCTGACATATAAGTGTTAATTTTATTTTGGTATAAAAAATTGTCCTCTTTAATAATTAAATTACTATCTACATCTAAAATTCTATCTGGCATTTTATTACCATAAATACTCGATAATGGACCATCAATTTTTTTATAAAATAAATTCGAAAAAAATGAATTTTTCTCTTTATAATAAATTGGATTATTTTTGAAATTAGAAATATGATTATTTATTCCCTTAGCAAATAATATGCTCGAAAATATCAATAAAAAAACATAAAATAAATTTTTTAAAACTTTAATTTTACTCTCTTTTTTAATATTAAAAAAAGAATAAATAACTAAAATTACTATTAGAGAAAAAAAAGAAAATCTACTTTGATAATAATAAATAATTATTGCAAGTAGAAAAAGAAGTAAATATCTCAAAAAAATTATTAATCTAACAGAAATATTTCTTCCCAAACATAATATAAAAATAAAACAAACTAAAAAAGATCTACTAATTCCATTACTATTAAAAATAAATTTTTTTACTGTACCAAAGATATTATAATCAAATTGATACCCACCATAGCCATATTGATTTGGATATCCAATAAAAATAAAAAAAGTGTTAATAAAAAAAAAAATTGTCAAAAATAAATGAGAAATGAATAATGATAGTAGTACGATTTTAAAAACATTAATTTTATTTTTAATTTCTGAATAATTATTAAAAAAAAAAAATAAATAAAA
>Ga0214921_10003838_pt1 | contig 22727 bp, 21 predicted proteins | sample LL1505_MetaG_FD_177992 | JGI IMG/M metagenome (GOLD analysis project Ga0214921, IMG submission 177992) | Freshwater microbial communities from Lake Lanier, Atlanta, Georgia, United States - LL-1505 | ecosystem: Environmental > Aquatic > Freshwater > Lake | place: USA: Georgia | collected... | reverse complement strand
CTCTACGGCGAGCGAACAAACACTCTGAGGTTGTGCGAGCGCGCACAAAAACAAAACCGCCCCGGAGTTTTCACTCACGGGGCGGTTTGATTTGTATTTTTGGCTTTCAGGATTTGGTTGCGGGGACCCGAAACCACCGAGAGTTGCGGTGCTGGGTCTAATCTGAGCAACCAATATCATCGGCTCCGCAAGAGGAGCGCCCGTGGCGCGCCGTCCGCCAATCGCAGACTTTGATCTCTGCGGGACATCAATATCCTTGCTTTCAGCTCCCTAAAGGCTGTTTGCAGGCCCAAAAATCCATGCAATGCTGGCCCGAACAAAGAAAACTTGGGGGGCATAATATGAAATTATCCGCGGCAGCTCTTTGCCTTGCCAGCCTCTTTGCATCACTTGAACCCGCAACCGCCCAAAACTGGCCGGATCGCCCCATTCATCTCTACGTGTCGCAAGGCGCTGGCGGCGGGCAAGACTCCATTGCGCGCTATCTGGCTGACAAAGTCAGCGCCAATCTTGGCCAGACCATTGTCATCGAAAATCGCCCTGGTGCCGGCGGGATTATCGGCACACAAGCTGCCGCGCGCGCTACGGCGGATGGATATAATTTCGCAATAACCTCATCAGCGACCATGGCGTCCAATCCGCATCTGGTGAAAAATCTACCCTATGATCCGCTGAATGATTTTGTGCCGGTCGCTTTGCTCTCCAAGCCGGGCTTCCTGATTTCAGCCAATCCCAATCGCCCGTTCAAAACGCTGGCGGAATTGATTGCCACGGAAAAAAAATCACCCGGCAACCTCACTGTTGCCATTGACGGCAATCGCAATGCCTCTGGCTTGACCGCGGGCTTTCTGAATAAAACCGCGGGGATCAATATTCGTCTTGTGCCCTATTCGAGCCCCGCTCAAGGCCTGCAAGACACGATCTCTGGCAATGTTGATCTCTTCATTTCACCGCCCGGTGTACACCTCTCGCATATTGCCGCGGGAAAGCTGCGCCCCATCGCTGTCTCCGGCGTGACACGCGAAGTGTCGCTGCCCGACGTGCCGATGATTGGTGAAACTCTTCCAGGTTTTCGTATTCTGGGCTGGCTGATGGTCTCTGCCCCAAAGGGCACACCCGATGAACCGATCACGCGCATGAATGCGGCTTTTGACCGGGTTCTGAAAGACAAAGCTGTCATCGACTGGATGCTCAATTTCGGCTCGCCCGCCAATCCGGGCGCCGGGAGCGATCAAGAGCTGCGCGCTTTCGTGCGTGATGAAATAGCGTTATGGGGCAAGATGATTGCCGATATCGGACTTGAGGCCCAATAAGAAAAAACGGAAAAAAGATGTCAAACTCAAAGCCCTCCATCCTGATCCTTCTTCCATGGGAAGAGAAAATCCGCTTCACCTTTGAGCGCCTGATCCTTGCACGCTTTCAAGATCTGCCTGTCACCACTGTGGGGACATTGAAAGAGGCGGCCGAAAAAATCGTCGATGCCGAGATTTTCATGGCCTTCGGCGTGGCGGTGAAAGAAGACATTTTTATTCAAGCCAAGAAACTGCGCTGGGTGCATGCTTTCGGCACGGGCGTTGACGGTATTATTGACCGCGCTGGCCTTGCTAAACATGTCACCGTCACCTCGACACGCGGTATTCACGGCGCACCTTTGTCAGAGATTGCCATTCTACACATGCTCGCTCTAGCGCGCGATTATCCACGCTCCATCCGCGCGCATGACAAGCACCAATGGGATCGTTTTCGCGCAAGCCTGTTGCAAGGCAAGCGCGCGGGCATTTTGGGTGTTGGCCTCATTGCTGAAGCTCTCGCGCCACGCCTTGATGCGCTTGGCATGCATGTGGTTGGCATTTCACGTACAGCGCGCGATCTGCCGGGCTTTTCTTCATGGGCGCCGCGCGATGATCTCAAAAAATCGCTCAGCGATCTCGACTTTCTGATCCTGCTCATCCCCTATGACGAGACGACGCATCACATCATCAATGATGACGTGATCAAGGCGATGAAGCCAGGCGCCTACATTATCAATATTGCACGCGGTGGCGTGATTGATGAGAAAGCATTGGCCAGTGCGCTGCACTCCGGCCAACTCGGCGGAGCGGCGCTCGACACAGTGCATAAAGAGCCCCTGCCGTCAGATGATCCGCTTTGGGATGCACCCCATCTGATCATCACGCCGCATCTGGGTGGCTTTTACGATACTTATCCGGAAGATTGCATCGACCAGATCTATACGAATATTACGGCCTATCTCGCCGACAGGCCGCAGGACATGGTCAATCTGGAAGCGCGGGCTTAATGCCCGCGTTTCTTTTTAAAGTTCGGTGATGCGCTGCGGGAATTGATGCAGCGATTCTACTTCACCCGATTCATGGACGAAGTAATTGTCACAGACCCAGCTATAGGTCGTTGGCGTGACATAAGTCGGATGAACGGCAAACAGCATGTTCGGGCCGACTTTCAACGTCTCGTCTTGGCGAATGAGCGGGCGCTCGACCATGTCATAGCCCTGCCCATGCGCATAAAGACGATTTTCCTGCGGGCGCCTGCCCTTGCGCATAAACTCATTATAGCGCGCGAAAATATCAGCCGGATCAGCTCCCGGCTTCAGCAATTCAAGTGTGAATTTCTGCGCCTCTAAAACGAAGGAAAATTCATCCTGCATTTCTTGTGAAGCTTTGCCGAGCACCCAGGTGCGGCCGATCTCGCCATAATAACCACCGGGACCGTTATTCTCGATCAGCATGCAGAATTGATCGCCCTCACGAATGACGCGGTTTTGCATATGAGGCGGCAGCATGACAGCCGCTGTCCCGACAGGACCGGAGGCTGCCATATACCAGCCCTGCTCGCTGCCCATTTCGGTCGCAACCGCGCGCGCAATCTCCACCACATCGCTGTCGCGCAGACCGGGACGCAGATTTTTGCTCACCGCTTCTGCACAAGCATCCTGCAAGGCAATCATGCGGCGGATGAGTGTGATTTCTTCCCCGCTCTTCGTTGCCTTGATCGGATCAACCAAGGGCGTGGCATCCATGAATATGGCCTTGGTCAGATTCTTTTGCAGATGATTGACAAAGCCATAAGACAAAGAGCCCGGCGCCAAGAGACCAATGGTGGCGCCCTGATATTTTTCGAGCGCCTTCAGCGCGCATTCGGCATCATAGGTCGAAGCATAATGCACGGATGAATAAGCCGGTACACCCATGAGACGCTGCACGCCACGGCGCGGCGTGGCATCAAGCGCCTCGAAGCGCTGATCCTGACCAAAAGGCCCCTGCGCCACAGCGCTGATCTCGCCATCAACCGGAAAGATTACCGTATAGAGATAGCCATTAGTTGCGGGCATATCAGTCAGATATTTGACATAGCCGCCGACGAAATCATTATTCGCCTGCGCAATGAGCACATCGACCTTGGCTTCTTTCATCGCAGCACGAATCGCGGCCCAGCGCCGCTGCAATTCGCCCATGGAGATCGGTGTATTGATCCTCTCGTTCATGCTGATCTCCGCTCAGAGCTGCAACAGTCGCGCCGCATTGCCATAGAGAATCGCGTGGCGTGTCTCAGGCGACACTTCCATTTCGGAAATGCCCTTATAGGTCTTGGCGATTGGACCCAGCGGCGCATCGGTCGCAAAGACAATTTTTTCTGGCCCGAAGAAATCAAGCGCACATTTGACGCCATTGGTCGCACCAAACATGGCCGTGTCGCCATAGAACATTTTGAAATAGTCCATATGCGGTTTTTTGAGACCAGGAATGATGCCGGAATAATCTTCATCACTCGTGCGTGCGCCCAGCACATCCATGCCCGGACCAATGCGACCATCGAAGAAGGGAATCATGCCACCCGCATGATGGGTGATGATTTCCAAATCGGGATGACGATCAAACAGACCATCAAAAACCAAACGCGACATGGCGATGGACGTGTCATAGGGCCAGCCAAAACACCACCACATTTCAAAACGCGATTTGGCTTCGGATGCATAATCTGATGACGTCGTCGCAGTGCGGGTCGGATGCAGCCAAATCGGCTTTTTCAACGCGGCCATGGCGGCAAAGAAGGGACGAAAGCGTGGCTCATCCAAAGGATGACCACCGACATGATTATAAATCAGAACGCCCTTGGCGCCGAGCTGCGTGACAGCGCGCTGCGCTTCCGCAATAGCGCCTTCAACATCGCCCATATAGACGGCGGCCGCAAAGCCGACAAAGCGATCTGGATATTTTTGGCAGAGCTCCGCCATTTCATCATTGGCGATGCGCGCGAGCTCGGGGCCCGTGGTTGCGTCACCAATTTCTTCCAGTGCAGGATTGGGCAGGCTGATGACCTGACGATAATCGGGCACGCTATCCATATCGCGGAAGCGCGCATCAAGATCTGAGAGCGGCTTCACGGCCAACAGACGCGTGACAATATTGCCGAGCTTGGGTGCCAGCACCACCATGCGATCAAGGAAAGAGCGCGGTGCGAGATGCGTATAGAGATCGATGACCATAACTGCCTCGCTTAAAAATTAACCTGATCGCCGCCCTTGAGGCCAAGCACTTCACGTGCCTCGGCAGGCGTTGCCACTTCATGGCCGAGCTCTTCGACAATGCGGCGGATTTTGGCGACCTGTTCCGCGTTGGAAGAGGCCAGCTTGCTGCGTCCGATGAAGAGCGAATCCTCAAGGCCGACACGCACATTGCCGCCCATCATGGCGGCCTGTGTGGCGAATGGCATCTGGAAGCGACCCGCTGCCAGCACCGACCAGCGATATTGATCGCCAAACAATTTGTCGGCTGTGCGCTTCATGAACATAAGATTTTCGAGATCGGGGCCGATGCCGCCCAGAATTCCGAAGATCAATTGCAAGAAGACGGGCGGCTTGAACCAGCCTTTGTCGAGGCAATAGGCCAGATTGTAGAGGTGGCCGACGTCATAGCATTCATGCTCGAACTTCGTGCCGTGGCCTTCACCGAGCAATTTATAGATGCGCTCAATGTCACCAAATGTATTGCGGAAGATGAAATCCTTGGTGCCGCGCAGGTAGGGCTCTTCCCACGGATGCTTCCAACTTGTGTAGCGATCAGCGAGCGGATGAATGGCGAAATTCATCGAGCCCATGTTGAGCGAGCACATTTCCGGAGAAGCCTGCAGGGGAGCCGCAAGGCGCTCATCTACGGTCATGTTCAAACCACCACCCGTGGTGATGTTGATCACCGCATCCGTCGATTGCTTGATGCGCGGCAGAAATTCCATGAAGACTTTGGGGTCAGGCGTCGGCTTGCCATCCTTGGGGTCACGCGCATGCAAATGCAGGATCGATGCGCCTGCTTCCGCAGCAGCAATCGCATGTTCTGCAATCTGGGCGGGCGTGATCGGCAAAGCATCCGACATAGTCGGCGTATGAATGCCGCCCGTCACCGCGCAAGTGATGATGACTTTTTTAGAAGGATCCGTCTTTTTCGGAGCATCCGACATATCAGTCTCCCTGACCGCGATCCGCGGCATTGGCTTTCTTCAAATGGGTAAAGACGCGCTTGCGCAAAGCCTGCGCCTCTTCAGGCGTCCAGGCCATAAATCCCTCGCCAGATTTCACACCGAACTTGCCCTCGGCCATCAGCTTGTCGAGATAGGAGTTCGGCCCCGTGCTGCGATCAAGCGCCGGAATGATCGTCTTGTGAATATCAAGCGTCAGCTCCGTGCCGATGAGATCAGAATTTTCAAGCGGCCCCAGCACAGCCAGTCGGCGACCAAAGCTTGCCTTGATGACGGTGTCGACCGTGCGCGCATCGCAAATGCCTTCAGCCACCAGCGCAATGGCTTCGCGCCACAGCGCATGCTGCAAGCGGTTGCCCACAAAGCCCGCGACATCTTTCATGACGCGCACAGGTGTTTTGCCCGCAGCCGCGAGCAAGGCCATCATGGCATCGATATGGTGCACATCCGTATCCGGTGTGCCGACAACTTCGACCAGCGGCACAAGGAAGGGAGGATTCCACCAATGTGTGCCCAGCATGCGCGAGCGTGTCGCGAGATCACCCACGATGGAGCCAATCGGCATGACGGATGTATTCGAGGCGATCACGGCATCTTTAGGCGCAAGCGCCTCGAGCTTGCTGAAAATCTCGCGCTTCAATTCAATTTTTTCGGGTGCACATTCAAAAATGAATTGCGCGCCCGCAACAGCCTCCGCCATGTCGGGATGACCCGACACGAGCGGCAGGCAATCTACGGGTTCTTCGAGGTCGCGCAGATTGCTTTCAATCCGCGCATGGAGCGTGTCGAGCGAGGCTTGATAAGCGTCATAGACACGAACCTTATGGCCTGCACGCGCAAAAACTTGCGCAATGCCATGGCCCATCAGGCCCGCGCCAATGATTGCAATATTCGCGCGCGCGCTCATGTCTTCGCCTCAGCCTGAAGTGTAACCGCCATCGGCGTAGAGAATATGTCCGGTGTAGAAATCGGACGCACGCGAGGCCAAGAACAAGAGCGGTCCAGCCAGATCTTCCGGTTCACCCAGACGACCCTTGGGCACGCGCGCCAGGAAGCCCGCACGCGTGGTGGTCGCCTTCTCGTCATCGGCAAACATCCACGCCGTCAAAGGCGAGCGGAACACGGTCGGTGCAATCGCATTGACCGTAATGCCCATCGGCCCCAGCTCGCAGCCCAAAGCCTTGGTGATGCCATCAACAGCAGACTTGGAGGCGCAATAAGCGGTGTAGCCTGCGGGATGACCAAGTAGTCCACGCGCGGATGACATGAGGATGATCTTGCCACCGCCCTGCACCAGCATCTGCTTGGTGGCGACTTTGGCCATCAACCAGCTCTGCGTGACATTGGCATCCATCACGTCGAGAAAACGCTCAGGCGCCATCTGGTCGATCTTCGACACGTCATTCTTGCCAGAAGCCACAACGAGAATATCGACGCGGCCAAAGCGCTTCACGCCTGCTGCGATAATGTCATCGCAAATGGCTTCCGTGGAGGGACGCACATTGAGCGCTTCGACTTCTGCGCCCAAAGCTTTACAATCAGCCGAAATCTGATCGAGCTCGACCTTCTTGCCAGCGGTGAGCACCAGCTTGCAGCCAGCGCCCGCAAAGACTTGTGCGGCGAGCGCACCAAAAGCGCCGGAGGCGCCCGTGATGACAGCAACCTTGCCCTTCACGTCAAAGAGCGAAGCAGGGTTTTTGAGGAAATCTGCGCTCATGGCTTCACCCCCGGCGGATAGGGAATAACGACCATCATGGTGCATGTGTGATTGGTACGATTTTCAATCACACGCACTTCACCCGGCGCGATGGTGCAGGAGTCGAATTTCTTCAACACTGTTTCCTTGCCATCGATGATGACAGTCATTTCGCCTTCAATGACGACATAGACTTTTTCGAAAGGCGTGGAGTCCGGACCGGCGCCACCGCCGGGCAGGAATTGCGAAAGGCCGATCCATTGATTGGTCGGGCCGCCGGGCTCGAAACCCTGCAAGCGAAGACCGACAACGCCCCTATGATTAGGGGCGTCGTAGGGCTGCGCATCCTGAAAGCGCTTGAGATGCATCAGAAAGCCTCGCCACGTTCGATGCGATAATCACCACCCTTGTCGACCATGGCGACGAGACGAATGATGCAGCCATCGCCCTTGTCCCAATTCCACGGGAAGAAAGCGAAAGTGACGCGCTTGCCTGTCACGGCATCGAGATCGCCGCCGACATTTTCAATGCCGAGAATGCCGTTGGTGAAAAGCTTGCGATGCACGGGCTCCCATTCAGGAAAATCGTCCTTCCAATCGCGGCCGCCCGACCATTCGAAATATTCTTGCTCAAGATGCGGCAACAAAGGCCCATTGCGCTGCGGACCGATGGCGGTGGCGAGCGGGTGATCATTGGCCTGCGTATCGTGGCCAACAACTTTCACCTTCTTCTCGACAAACCAATCGCCAGCAGACGGCACGAAGCCCGGCGCCTTGGCAAAATAATCTTCATTGTCGCCGTAAATCTTGTGCCAGCCGGTGTTGATGATCACCACATCGCCCGGACGCACGACTTTGCCCGCTGCTTTTTCGAGATCATCATAAGTGATCGATTCCCACTGCTTTTTGGGAAGCGACACAACGATGCCGGAGCCGAAGAAATGCGGCAGCGGCACTTCGTCGATGAAAGGCGTGCCGGGGACAACGTGGGCTGGCGCATCAATATGCGTCGTGCAATGCATGGATGTTGTGATGCGCTGTGACAGCACGCCGGACTTGGCCATGTAATGAATGCGCTCGATCTTCACATCCTGGAAATAGGGCCAATTGGGCGCCTGAAAGCCAAAACGATGCGAGAGATTGTAGAATTCAAGTCCCATGGCATTATCGAGGTTGCCCTCGAACTGAATGCCGCGAATGGTCACGGGCATGATCGTCCTCCGTTTGCGCTTCATCCCTGACGGCGGAATTGCCGCCAAATTTCTTATGGTCCATGATACGATACGCATGTACCATATAGCGGTCAATCGGCCGCCCCGCGCTTTTTCCCGCGCGTTTTAACGAGGCCGATCGGAGGAGTTCGGATGCAGGACGTCAAAGATCCTGAAGAAAAGAGCGGCACGCAAGCCGGCATTCAAGTCATCGCGCGAGCCGCCAGCATTTTGCGCACGCTGGAAAACCATCCTGATGGATTGAGCCTTGGCCAGATTGCGAAATCAGTCGATTTGGCGCGCTCGACGGTGCAGCGCATCGTGGCGGCACTGGCAGCAGAAGATTTCGTGATCGCCTCGGGCCCGGGCGATGTCCGCATCGGCCCCGGCCTTGTTCGCATTGCAGCATCGGTTGCCTCCAACACGGCAGATCTCATCCGCCCGCATCTGCGCACGCTTGGCGAAGAGGTTGGTGAAACCGTCGATCTGGCCGTGCTTTCCGGCGGCTCGATTGTTTTTGTGGATCAAGTGCCCGGCCGTCATCGTTTGGTCGCCGTATCTGCTGTGGGCGAGCGGTTTCCGCTGCATTGCACCGCCAATGGCAAAGCTATCCTTGCCTGTTTCTCGCCCGAAGATGCCGAAGAGCTCATCGACAAGAGTCTCGCAGAACATCCGGATTTCACGCTGAAAAACCGTGCGAAACTACATGCGGAGCTGGAAGAGATCCGCAAAAGCAATCTGGCCTATGATCTTGAAGAACACGGCGAGGGCATTTCGGCGATTGGCATTGCCATGCTCGACCCGATGGGGCGCCCGGTCGCGGTCTCCATCCCTGTGCCATCGCAGCGCTTCGTCGAGCAGAAAGACGATTTGTCGAGGCAATTGAAAGCCTTCCGCAAACGCATCCGGGCCGCCATTTCTCGCTGACCAACCGCCTACCAATGGAGGGGGGAAAGGACACGCGAGTCCGCTTGACCGGGTATCGCCATGCGGTACTCTAGTTCCATGATACGGTACAGGCTGCACCAAAGAGTGTTCCGGCCGATCAGGAAGAGGAAAGCAAGGAGGAACACCATGAGCATGACTCGTCGCGCGCTCGCTGGAAGCATCGCGTCCGCCGCACTGATCGCATCCTGCACTTTTGCTGTTGCACAGACCGTTGAGCTGAAGGTCTCGCATTATCTTCCGCCAAACCACACGTTCCAGAAAGAACTCGTGCGTTGGGGCGAAGAACTTTCCGAAAAGTCGGGCGGCCGTCTGAAGCTCAATATTTTCCCCGCTTCGCAGCTCGGACCTGTCAATCGTCAATTTGACCTCGCACGCTCCGGCGTCGCGGATATTGCCGTTGGCCTGCATGGCGCAACGCCGGGACGTTACCCCACAACAGAACTCGTCAGCCTGCCCTATGTGCATCCCAAGGCCGGCGACAACAGCGCGGTCACCTCGAAGCGACTGACAGAACTCGCGCCGGAATTTCTGGCTGCAGAACATAACGGGCTGAAGATTCTCTGGATGGCTGTCACCAATCCGCTGATGTTCCACACGGCGAACAAGAAGATCGCGACAGCTGCCGACTTCAAGGGCCTGCGCATCCGCTATGCGGGTGAACAATTCGCACAAATCATTCCAGCGCTGGGCGCTGTGCCACTGCCGGTGCCGCCCGCTGAAACGCAGGACGGTCTCGCAAAGGGCATCATCGATGGCGCGACCTTCCCTTATGAAGCCACGCAGAGCTTCGATCTGGGCACAGTTGTGAAATATTCTCTGGAACCGGGTGTTTCGACAGCGACCTTCGCAGTTGTTATGAACCCTGCGAAATATGCGTCGCTGCCCGATGATCTGAAGAAACTGATCGACACGACCACCGGCCCTGCGCGCGCGGAAGCTTTCGGCAAAGTGTTTGACGAGGGCGAAAAGCACGGCCGTCAATATATGCTCGACAAGAAGGTCGAGATCACCAAGCTGTCTGATGCAGAGCTTGCCAATATCAAAAAGACACTTGCGCCAATTGTCGAAAAAGCTTCCTCGACTCTCGAGAAAGAAGGCAAGCCGGGCAAGAAATTCCTCGACGCTTACCAGAAGTGATTCAAAACTAAATGAGGCCGGCGCCCCGAGGTGCCGGCCTTTCTCTTTTTAGGGCTCACGCCATGTTGCGTTTTGCAGAAGCTATGAAGAACGCGCAATTGCGCCTCGCCATGCTCGCACTCTTTGTCATGATGATGATCATCGTCTGCGACGTGACCATGCGCTATGTTTTTTCAAGCCCGATCCACGGCGCTTATGACGTGGTGGAAGTCAGCCTTCTGATTTTTGTTTTCCACGGCCTCTCTTCCTGCTTTCTCGCACGACAGAATATTGTCATCGATCTGATCGACAATATCGTGCCTCTGCGCGTCACCCATATTCTAGTGCGGCTGTCTGATCTCATCACTATTGGCATCCTCGCCCTGATGATCTGGGCTATGTTTGAGCCTGCATCTCAAGCCTTTGAATATGGCGACAAGAAACTCGAGCTCGGCTTGAAGCTCTGGATTCTTTGGACGCTCGCGATTGCTGGACTTGCCGGAACATTCTTTTGCGCACTCGGCGCACTCGCCAAGCCTGTTGTCACATCACATGGCGGAGAACGGATGTGAGTTATCAATGGATCGGCGCTTGCGGCGTCCTTGCGCTCTTTGTTCTTTTGTTTCTGCGCGTGCCCGTCTGGGCCGCGCTGATGCTTGTAGGCGTGATCGGCAATACAATTGTCGGCGGCTGGAACTCCTCATTCGCCATTCTGGGCACAACCGCATTTGATACGTCCTCGGCATATACGCTGTCGGTCATTCCGCTCTTCATTCTAATGGGTGACGTGGCTTCATCTACGCGCCTCTCGGCTGATCTGTTCAATGCAGCGCGTGTACTTCTGTCGAACATCCGTGGCGGCCTGTCAGTAGCCGCCATTGGCGCCGCCGCCTGCTTTGGCGCTGTCTGCGGATCATCGGTCGCCACAGCCGCGACCATGACCAAGATCGCACTGCCTGAAATGCGCAAGGCTGGTTATGACGACGGCCTTGCCACTGGCTCGATCGCCGCAGGCGGCAGTCTGGGCATTCTGATTCCGCCCTCGATCATTCTCGTGATCTATGCGGCCATTGCCGAGCAAAGCGTCCCGAAACTTTTCGCGGCGGCGCTCATCCCGGGCCTTGTTCTCACCGCCATCTACATCATTGTGGCGCTCGTCATTGCGCATATGCGCCCTGAATATGCGCCCACCGTTGCCAATGTGACTTGGAAAGAGCGGTTGGATGCTTTGCGCCAGCCCTGGCAATTCTTGCTGCTCTTCATCGTCACGATTGGTGGCATTTATGCGGGCGTCTTTTCGCCGACGGAAGCAGCCGCGATTGGTGCTTTCGGCGCGATCCTGCTCGGTCTTGTCGGGCGCCGCCTCACTGTCGGACAGATGGTCAAAGCAATTGAAGGCACGGTCATCACCAGCGCCCTGCTCTTTGTGATCATCATCGGCGCGACATTATTTGCCTATTTCATTGTGCAGACCCAATTGCCACTGCTTCTGTCGAGCTTCGCGCAAACCATGCAGCTCAACGCTCTGACGGTGATGATTATCATTGTCATCGCCTATGTGATCATCGGCTGCTTCCTCGAAGGCATTGGCATGGTGCTGATCACCGTGCCCGTCTTCCTGCCACTCGTCGTGAAGTTTGGCTACGATCCCGTCTGGTTCTCGATCATCGTTGTCATTGTCGTGGAACTAGGACTGATACATCCGCCTGTCGGCATGAATCTCTTCGTTATCCAGGCGCAGGCGCCCGATGTGAAACTGACCGCTATCTATCGTGGCATCATTCCCTTCCTGATTGCTCCTTTCGTGCTGATTGCGCTTCTGCTGATCTTCCCGGAACTGGCCCTTTGGTTGCCCAAGAAACTTTACGGATAAAATGACCATCCAAATCGCCATCATCGAAGAACCCGATGAACATCTGGCAGAACGTCTGCGCGCAGAAGTCCCCGGTGTTATTGTGCATGCGGGCAAAACCGAGGCAGAGATCCTGCCCCATTGCGCCGATGCGCAAGTGCTGATGGGCCTCGCCCAATCAATCACACCCGCCATGGTGAAGGCAGCCACCGGCCTCCAATGGATTCAGGCGCTCACCACCGGCGTTGATCCGCTCAAAGCGATGAAAGAGCTCGACCCAAAAATCCCGATCACCTCGGGGCGCGGGATTCACGGCCCGCAAATGAGCGAACTCGCTTTTCTCTACATGCTCAACTTTGCGCGCGACATCCGCACCGTCTTGCACGATCAAGACACTTGCAATTTCGAACGTCGCCCGCAGCGGCTGCTCTGGAACAAGACAGTCGTCATTGTCGGCGTAGGTGTGATTTCAGAAGATCTGGCACGCTGCTGCAAAGCCTTTGGCATGAATGTCATCGGCATCACATCGCGCACATCTGCACCCCATTTCGACCGTCTGATGCCGCGCGAAAAGCTCAAAGAAGCCGCGAGCCTTGCGGATTATCTGATCGCCGTCCTGCCGCTGACGCCGGAAACGAGAGGGATCATCGATGGCGCCGTGCTCGATGCCATGCCCCGCCACGGCGTCTTCATCAATATTGCGCGCGGGCCAGTCGTGAAGGAAGACGAGTTGATCGATCGCCTTCAACGCAAAGTGATTGCAGGAGCCGGTCTCGACACATTCGTGGAAGAGCCCCTGCCCGCCTCAAGCCCGCTCTGGGCGATGGACAATGTCATCATCACGCCCCATATCGGTGGCAAGAGCGAAAGCTATGTCGACCAGATCATGCCGCTGATCGCGCATAATGTGCGCGCCTTCCAGGATGGCCGGTTGCAAGATTTCAAAAATCGCGTTGAGCGATAAACAGATCACAAGAGGAACGCCTGATGTCTATCAAGAAGATTGCGCTGGAAGAACATTTCATGGCGCCCGATTTCACCGATTATTGGGCCACGACCTTCGGCAATATTTCTCCCGAGCTTTCCGACAAGGCGCTGGGTGCTCTGTCAGACTTTGGCGCGCGCCGTCTCGATGACATGGACAAGAATGGCATTGAGATTGCCATTCTGGGGCTCGCTGGTCCCGGCGTGCAGGCCGAGAAAGATACCAAGCTTGCTGTTCAGCGCGCTCGCGAGGTGAATGATTTTCTGGCTAAGGAAGTCGCCAAAAACACCAAACGCTACGGCGGCCTCGCCCATGTCGCCGTGCAAGATGCCAAAGCAGCAGCTGACGAACTCGAGCGCTGCATCACGCAACTTGGTTTCTCCGGTGTCATGATCAATGGCGCGACCAATGGCATGTATCTCGATGATCCGAGCATCGAAGTATTCTGGGAACGCGCTGCAGCTTTGAAAGCGCCCGTCTATATTCACCCCAACAACCCTATCGATTACCCGTCCATGTTCAATGGGCATCCGGAACTCTGGGGGCCGATGTGGAGCTGGGGTGTTGAGACGGCGACACATGCCATGCGCATCGTCACTGCGGGCGTCTTTGAACGCTATCCCGATGCAAAAATTATTCTTGGCCATATGGGCGAAGCCATTCCCTTTCAGCTCTGGCGCATCGACAGCCGTTGGGCCATTGCCAACCGCCAAGGCCTGTCGCTGAAAGAACCGCCGAGCTATTACATCCGCAAGAATATTATGGTGACGACATCGGGCGTCTGCTCCGAAGAACCGCTGCATTGCGCCCTCAATGCTCTAGGCGGCGACAATGTCATGTTCTCGGCAGATTACCCGTTCGAGCGCACAGCGGAAGCCAGCCACTTCATCGAGAATGCCAAGATCGATGAAACACAAAGGCAGAAAATCTGCTGGGACAATGCCAAGCGGACTTTGAACCTGAAGGTCTGACATTAAAAAAGGCGCCGAAATCGGCGCCTTTTTCTTTTCTTATTCCGGCTGAATGCCGGCGGCCTGAATGACCTCGGCCCAGCGTTTGACGTCTCGCGCAATAATATCTTTCAGACGATCAGGCCCACCACCAATCACCTGGAGGGCCTGCGCATCAAGCTTGGACTTGATCTCCGGATCGTTCAGCATGGCGTTGAGATCGGTATTATATTTCGCGACCACATCAGCAGGTGTGCCGGCGGGTGCAAGGATCGCCCACCAATTGTCGATATCGATTCCCGGCACGCCCGCTTCCGTCATGGTTGGCACATCTGTGGCCAGAGCTATACGCTTATCACCCGAGACAGCGAGCACTTTGACATCGCCACCCTTGGACAAAGACACGGCCTGGAGGGCCGGCATGAACATGCCGCCAATATGGCCACCAGACAGGTCCTGCATAGCGCCGGCGAGCTGGCGATAAGGCACATGGCGCAATTGCGACTTGGATTTTTGGTTGAACAGTTCAAGTGCTATATGATGGGGCGAGCCCGGCCCCGGCGAGCCGAAGTTGATTTCATTCGGCTTGGCTTTGGCCAGCGCGACTAGCTCGGCGAATGTATTCACGCCAAGCGACTTGTGTACGGCGCAAGCAAAGACCGAATAGACGAGGCCTGCGACCGGCGCAAAATTAGCCACCGGATCATAGGGCACGTTTTTGAACAGGCTGACATTCATCACCAATGTATTGGCGGTGACCAGCATGGTCGTCCCATCGGGCGTAGAACGCGCAACGGCCTGTGTGCCGATATTGCCCGACGCGCCGACGCGGTTATCGACGATGATCGTCTGCTTCCATTTCTGCTGCAGATATTGCGCACAGATGCGGCCAATCGTGTCGGGGCCTGAGCCCGCGCTAAAGGGCACGATGAAAGTAATATTCTTATCGCCGCCAGCGACCTGCGCCTGCGCACCAGGCACGAAGGAGGCTAGGCCCGACCCTGCCAAGAGACCGGCGACACCCCGACGCGTGAATTTATTGGAAGCCATGAAACAGCTCTCCGAAAACGTTTCCTCGATGATGCAGCCGGGTTTCCGGTCCGCCTGATCATTCTAGAGAGGCCACATAACAAGGAAAGCGCTTTTTCCACGTGACGGCGAAAGTGTATCGCGATGCGGGCTAACGCAAAAACGCCCCGGAGTTTACACTCACGGGGCGTTTTGATTTGATAAGTAGGATTTGGTTGCGGGGAGGCGCTACCACCTCTACCGAACCTTTTTAAGTTCCGAGAGAAAGGCCCACATGCACCTTTAACCAAGCAGCTTCATGGACCCTGAAAACCCCGGCCAGCATCGCGTCACCAAACCCAAGCGCCTCAAAAGGGCATAAGCCGTATATCAGGGAGGACTACTTTTCAGGGAGCAGGCCAAACTAGTGGGGTTTGACCATAATCATTTAAGAAGTGTGGGAGTGCCGTCTTTTAACAGCCCTCCCAATTTGAAACCGCACACTGCGTCGATGTTTTTAGCTTTAGCCGCTAACTGAATCCTTTAGGATCTTACGCACTTCAGGGGTCACGGCCTTCATCTTTTCAAAAACAGGCCGCAGCCCCTGTGGATCGATCATTTCAGGAACTTCCTTGGTGATCCGCTCATACTCTTCGAGAAACGCCGGATCATCTTTAAGTGCGAGAAATGCTTTGCTCAGTTCATCGGCGGCATTTTGCGGGGCTCCCTTTGGCAGGAAAAAGCCACGCAACAATTTTGTTCCGATATCATTCATAAGCATAAAAGCATCGAACTTTGGCCCGGCTGGATCCTTCCCATAAGCAGCTCGATAAACATCTACAAATGATGGGATTCCCGCTTTCGTCAGACCTGGATCACCCGCCGGTTTTCCATCTACTCCATAAACCGGATAATGCCAGAGCGGCATACCAATGCCCGTTTTAATAATGTTGGGCACAACTTGGGTTTGATAGGCGGGCATGGAGCTAGAGGTCATATTGACCTCGTTTTGCAGGAAAGCCTTATTGATATCACCGGCCGCAGGGAAGCCGGTGACAACATCATACGGAAGCTCCATTATCTCAAGCGCAAGGCGCATACGCGTGTCATGAGAAGAGGCGCGACTATAACCACCAATAAAAATACGTTTAGCTTTCACAATCTGCTCGGGCTTGCTCATACCTTCGACCATGTCTTTGCGGACATAAGACGCCGTCCATCCGGAAACCCCTGCCAACGGAATGAAGTCATCATAAATTTTGACCTTCAAAGCAGGATCTTCAATCAGCGGGCCAATGGCGCCAATCGTGAAAAAACCAGCGGTTAAACCGTCTGGTTTGGATGTAACATTCAATCCCAACATATTCATGGCGTGGAAGCCGCCGGCTCCGGGCACATTTTGAATAATTACGCTCGGATTTCCTTTTATATGCCTTGGGAGATGACGCGCAATAACACGTGCTTCTGTATCTATATTTCCACCGACTCCATAATTCACCATTAGAGACAGTGTCTTGCCTTGGTAGAATTGAGCATGCGCAGGTAGAGCGGCACAAAAGCCAATTACACCTGCCAAAAGCGATGACTTCAGCATTTGTGCCTCCCTTATTCAACAAAGCTCTCGAGCAATTCTACAGGATCACCATATCGGCTCGCTGCTTCGACAACTTGCTTATCTCGCAGAGCCATCAGGAAACCATTTTCAATCATCGTGGTCTTTCCCGCTTTGACTGTCATGTCAAAGGCGACGCAATCTTGATGAACATGGGGCTCTTCCCAATTAGGAACAGTGCGCGCCATATGATTGCTGGCGTGATCGCTATCCGTACCAAAATGCAACGCGCCTGGCGCATTTGAGCCTGCAGGATAAGCTTTGAAACGCGGATATTTCGGATTGAAGCCACATCCTAACTCATGCAACTCCGCGCGAACACCAACAAGCATATCACGCAAAATTTCCGCTTCTGTGCTCTTTCCGTGCACCTTCACGACGATATCGTCTTTATATTCAATTCCTATTTTATCTTGGAATGGCTTACGAAATCCGATTGCCCATTGCGGGAAGATAATTCCCTGCATTTTTGCAGCTTGCCCGTGGGCCATTTTAAAACATTGCTTGTCGTAAAGGTTCGGGCCATGGGTTGGCATGTAATGTACATAACACCCATCAGAATCTGCCGTATTCTCTCCGCGCCATCGATTATTGTTCAAGAGATTTTTGACCATATCCGGCGTGAACGAGAGCGAGAGATCAGATCCTCGGGGGCAGGTAAAAGTCATGTCAAAGTCATGATCTTTTGGATACATGCGCGCAGTTGCCCGGATAATCTCCCCAACGAGTTCAATCGGAAAGCGCGCCTGAGGTGTGTGCAACAAATCCAAATCGCGGAAGAAAGTGATTTTTACCCAGCGTTGTCCCGCACGCCGCATTTTCAGAAAAAATGGATCTTTGACTGAACAAAACCATGTTGAGATAACAAATGTCGCTTTTTCAATAAGCGGCTTAGCTTCTTCAGGGCAGTCAAGAATTTGCGTTGTGGGAGCCATAAACTCACGGGGCTGGACACCTCGTGAATTTGCAATACCGCTAATAGCGTCCACGACCCGACGGTCTAACAAAGGATCTGTCAGAAACAAAACATTGTCGGTCGGCCGAATTGCAAAAACCTTATTTAAATTATCAATTGCCTGAAAATAATTTCTCGTACGTGTCGAGGGTAAAATCTCCTCCGAGGGCATTGCAGAAGATGTTTTTGAATCTAGGAGATCTTGTAGCGTGGGCGCGCGGAACATAATTGTCCTCCCTATCTAACTGGCCGCATCATAGCGCTGCAGCTTTGTTTTCTGTGACAAGAAATAATAGCCAGACCGCGTCTGCAGCGGATACTAGACCTTTGATAAAAATGGGAATTTAAGCAATAAGACCCTCATTACCTTCAGTATAATATGTGCAACGCAACATGCGTGTGATTAACCGATCACCATTATTCACCTCAACGACTGAGGAAAACGGACAATCGATATTGATTCTGCCAAGGCCCTCTTGAAGGGCGGATCTTGATGCTCTGCTAATTAGTTGGTTGCTGAAAAATGCTACATTACTTACCGGAAATCGAATTAACGGTTCATGCCAAAAACAGACCGACACTTATGCTCCTGTCGATGATCAAGAAATCGATCAATCGGGTAAGTTGCCAGCTAGCAGGTCAACCGCTTCCTCTAAGAGTTTAATACTCATTTTTTCAAGATCACTTGAAAAGCGAGCGAGAGGAAAACTGATCGATAGACTGGCTTTTCCATTAGCAAAGGTTTTTGAAACAGTGTGACCACCAAGCAAAATTCCACCAGAATCAGAAGCATAACCTACAGCCTCAATTTGCCGTAAATATTGCTTTATTTTTTTTTCTCCGCCAGGAAGGGTGGCAAGCTTACCTTTATGATTTTTGAAATAAGACGCCCTATCCTCAGCGGAGGCGCTGGCAAGAAGCGCCCGTCCAGCAACAGATTCATGTAGCGACACAGCGAGACCGCAAGTTTGGGAAGGTACAATAACTTGAGTGCTTTCAAGTACTTGAATGTCATATGTGCGCTCCCCATCGCGCACACCAAGTACAACGTTCTCATTTAATCGATCTAAAATTTTTTGCATAATGGGCAAAGCAACTTGTCGGAGCGGTTGATGAGATAAGAAGACATCAGCTAAGCGCAGATTTAAAAAGCCTAATCCATAGGTGTTGTTAGCCTCGTTTTGAAAAATAAGTCCCTCGGCCGATAATGAACTAAGAATCCGAAAAACAGTTGGTTTTGTAAGGCCCGTATACTCAACAACATCTGAAAGAGTTAGAAAATCCCATGATTGTCGAAAAGCGCACAACACTATTGCTGCTCGTTCGACCGTAGAAACAGCGTCATGCGCTTTGGCTTGTGTTTTTCCAGACACTTTGTTCATGGGCAGAGCTGTTCATTAATTACAGAAAAACCCAAATGGGTTGAAATTTCTAAAGTTCCTTTCAACAACTCTCGAATACATTGCGCTTTTAAACGATCAGAAAATCTATCTGCCGGCAGCGAGACGGTTACAACAGCACAAGTATTGCCATGATGATCATACAACGGCGCTGATATAGCTGCGGCATCCGGAGTAATTTCGCGATAAGCAATTGAATAGCCGCATTTATGGATAGCCTCAAGTTCAGTACGCAGCAGATTTTTCTCTACATAACCCGAATTATCAAATGCGATCAGCGGAACCCTATCAAAATATATTTCAAGATCATTTGCACTTAATCCGGCAAGCAAAACTTTTCCAGCTGATCCGATATGCAACGGCGCCTCGAAGCCCGACTGTGCAGTGCGGCGAATCGATTGGCTACTTTCCACATAATCAATGCTGATGCGCTTAAATCCTGATCGAATACTCAAAATTATTGTTTCATTCAGGCGATCACGCAAAGCCCGCATAACCGGATACGCGATTTGTCGCACACCAACTTGACGGCGTCGAATATCAGCAAGGCTCAGCCAACCAAAGCCAAGTTCGTATTCATCAGGGGCCACGCACTTGATAAAATCATGTTGCGCGAGTGTTTCTAACGTCCGCCTCGTGAGAGCATTTGACATACCAGCTTCACTTGCTAGCTCTGTCAGAGTTTTGCGTGAAGAGGTACGGGAAAACCTTCTTAAAAGGGCAACGGCATTACTTATGCCCTCGATCTGATAGCGTTCTTCACCTGATAGCGCAGGACTCTTATTGTAACCTGAGAGAACCAAGTAGGTGACTTTCAAATAGTCAGCGCGAATGGTACTTGCTGAGGCCCGGATCGCTGAACAACGGATTTCTCTTCCGGCTTATAGCCATTCTGGAGCACTTTACCGACCAATCTCTGCGAGCGCACAATCATAGCAACAGATCGTCGCTGGCCACCCTGCTCTGCATGAATGTCATAAGGAGGCACAATATCCACAGATCCCCGCGCGCCTCTCGTAGCAGAAACAAGTTCTACCTCAGCATAGCCTGGCTTGTCTCCGTTATCGAGACGTCGGAAGCGCTCTAATGTTTCCTCACCATCAAGAACACCATAAAGGACCCAAGCCTGAGCATGGTCGTGCACCCCGCCTTTGTATCCAGCGGGACGAACCACCGCATTCACCACAAAGCCAAAGCGCTCATCTTCATAGAGCAGCAAATTCTGACCCACAGTATCAGGCCAATTACGTGAATGCTCTAGAAGATCATCTTGACCAATCAAGGCACGCAAGCTCTCCCGAGCCACTTCCATTCTTTGCCCATCATCGGGGAGCTTTCCCCAGATAACCTTTAGCTCTTCCAGGAAGCCCTCAAAGCAAGGCAGAATACGCGCCATTTTTATCGTTCCTCAAGCATGGGCCGAGGCAGCATGTGCAATGGCCGCTGGTGAGATTTGAATATCCCAAACAGGAATAACCCGATCTCCATCTGTTTTGGGTACATAAGTTTCAACATCAAGCTGCGTGGCGCAGCCAGCGCAGAAATATTCAACATAGTGCCCAAGAGAGGACCTGCCTGAGGGGGGTGGCAAGTCCGTGATCGCGTCCTTCGCTGTGACGCGATAAATCGCAGCATCTTTGTAATTGCCTTCGGCGGGACCGAAATCCTCCTTGCAGCAACGGCAACCGATGCGGAAGCCATCTCCCGTATCAAAAATATCCAGATTCTCATGGATGCGCATTACACGACGGTTATTGTCCGAAATCTTACCGCGCGCAACGCCGTCTTTGACAGGCTTAGCGGTTGCGAGGCGATCATTGCGCATTTTTTCACGTAGTTTTTGCGTCCCACTTACATCAATTTCATGGCCATCATTTTTTAGCTCGACGCCATAAACTTTCTTCGCAAATTTCTGTGAGACAGCTTTATTAAAGATATCATCCAAAACCTTGGCTGGATCGCGATCTAAGGGATCACCATAACCAGAACCGACCATCACAGGATCTACCAGTAACGACCCTTCCGGCACTGGTAGACGGCGCAAAGGCGGTAAATCTGGAGCAACAACCTCACCCCATTCGGCGACAGTCGTCAGCTCAACAGGGTAGCGTGACTTACTGAACTGTTCATTGAGGTTATCGGGATCAAGACGGAACTTGTCGCCGCCAATACCTGCAGGATATCCGCCAAAAAGCCCCCAACCGCCAGGAATGCCATGATAAGGCGAATAATTGACGCTGAGATTCTTGGACCCGCGAGCAAGGATAATGCGTTGCATTCCCATGCCACCGCGATATTTTCCAAACCCGCCCGAATCCGTCATGTGGTTTCGTGACAGATACATCATGGGATATTGCATTTCGATATTTTCAATATCGGAAATTCCGACCGTCGGATTATTCATATGCCCGCCACTCGAGACGCCGTCCCGGTAGGGTGCAGCGCCGAAGCCTGCACCATGCATATCGTAAATACCCTGACCAACAGGGTAGCCGTGCTGATTTGTCCCGCCATACATGATGCCTGGACCGCCGGTATTGAAGCCGCCGCTACCTGAGCCGCCACCGTACCAGCTCGCATTCACATCATTTTGCAAGCCTGCCGCATAAAGCATCCGCGCGATACATGCGCTTGCGGCTGAGGTCAAAAAGGCGCCGATTCCGGATGCTCCGCCACAAGCCGCCGGATAGCGACAATTGAGGATGGTTCCGTAGGGAATACTTAGTTTTGTCGGCCGTGCCATGCCGCCATTCCACGGAATATTCCAGAAAAGCTGGCTAGTCAGAGCGACAAATAGTTGCCCCCAGCTTCCAACATAGGTGGAATTGGTTGCATCATCATTTTGTTCACTGGTGCCATCATAGTCAAAATGCACGCTATCGCCGCTTTTGGTCATAGTGCAGCAAACGGTGATAACACGCGGTTCACCCGTCGTAATATTAGTGGCCGTTGTATAAACTTTGGAACGCCATGTGCCGTCGGGCAAAGAGGCCAGACGCGCGCGTGCCATGCGCTCAGAATCTTCATTGAGTTTTTTACAAGCCGCGCGAACAAATTCGAGACCGTATTTTTCGACCAATTGCAAAAAGCCGCGCGCACAGACATTGTTTGAGGCAATGCGCGATTTCAGATCTAGGCCGACATATTCCGGATCCCGGCATTGCTCGGTGAGGTTACGAAAAATATCATTCCTTAGAACACCTTTTTCCATGAGCTTGATGCCACAAGAGCGCACCCCTTCATGAAAAATTTCTGTTGCCCCTCCACGCAGTAAGCCACCTGTATCAGCTGTATGTGTCATTGAGGCTGTCCAAGCGATCAATTCGCCATCAGCAAAGATCGGCTTGACGATCATCTCATCATAAACATGGGTTGAAGCAATATAGGGATCATTCATGAAGAACTGATCGCCATCATGAATACCAGGGTTTTCAGAATAATATTCGATAACTTTTTTTACGGCGTCCTCGCAACCAGCCGAGAAACGTAGATGGCCAGAAGCAGA
>Ga0214921_10003837_pt1 | contig 22727 bp, 19 predicted proteins | sample LL1505_MetaG_FD_177992 | JGI IMG/M metagenome (GOLD analysis project Ga0214921, IMG submission 177992) | Freshwater microbial communities from Lake Lanier, Atlanta, Georgia, United States - LL-1505 | ecosystem: Environmental > Aquatic > Freshwater > Lake | place: USA: Georgia | collected... | reverse complement strand
AGTGCAGTGAGCTGGGCTTTATTTGAGGTTGGCGCAGCAAAAATCTCTCCAGATTCAATTGGAATTCCTAAGCCTTGATAATTTAAAAATTTTAGTTTTTTAACTTTTTTGGAATTCATTATTATGAAAAAAATACAAAATTTTACTGTTTCGCATTTGAATGAAAAAGATTTCAAGAGCGGAGGCTTACGTAAATATTCGAAGTACCGTGACCTTGGTATTGCAAAGGCTACAAATGGCTTAGCCCATGCCCAAGTTATAAAAATGATTCCACCCAGAACGGATGAGGTTTCTGTTTGGCACCAGCATGATATCGAATTTCAACTTGTATATGTTTTGGAGGGTTGGATTATGAATGAATTTGATGGGCTTGGTCCCAAAGTCATGCGCAAAGGCAGTTGTTGGATTCAGCCACCGAATATCAATCACATTGTTCATGACTATTCTGATGATTGTGAAATGTTAGAAATAATACTTCCTGCAGATTTTAAGACCATCGAAACGAACGCCGGTGCACCTCAAAAATATTTAAAACCTTCAAAAAAAGTTAGAAAGAAAAAATAAATTTTAATATAAATTAAGTAATGCTATGACAAAAAAAAAATCCACTGGTTCAGACCTTACGATTGGATTTATTGGGCTAGGGCGAATGGGTTCTCCCATGGCACAACGTATCAAAAATGCAGGGCATCAGCTTGTTTTATGCGACATTAATCCAGCTGTTGCCAATGAATTTAGGGACGACTGTTTTGTTAATTCTGCCCGAGCAGTTGCTGACGCTTGTGAGATTATTTTTAGCTGCTTGCCAACCATTGATGCTTTCAATGAAACTGTTTTAGGTAAATCAGGAATTACGGAGGGAAAGAGAATCAAAACATATGTTCATCTTGGTACTACTGGAGTGAAACATATTTGTGAAATTGCAGATCATCTTGCTTCTTTTGGTATAGATACTGTTGACGCGCCTATTTCAGGTGGTGTCATTGGAGCGATTAACGGAACGCTTGCTTCAATGGTTTCTGGTTCTCCTATTGCCTTAATTCAAGTTAAACCGCTTATTGAATGTTACAGCAAGATAATTGTTGAATTTGGAGACAAAGTTGGAGCGGCACAAGCCGTCAAACTAATTAACAATACATTGTCAAATACAAATTTACTTGCTGCAATAGAGGGAATTGAAATGGGTGTTAAGGCTGGTATTGACCCCGATCAGTTAGTTAAAGTTGTGATGATGGGTACAGGTGGCAGTCGCGCTTTAGAAACCATGGTTATTGAGCATGTAATGACTAAAAAATTCGCATGGGGTGGGCCTCTTCAAATCATTAAAAAAGATCTTGAGGCATGGCAATTGATGGCTAATGAATTGAAAGTTGAATGCGCACTAAATCGAGCTGCATCCGATATTTTTTTAGCGGGTATAGATGATCTGGGTGTTCATGAGGATATTACTGCTATTGCTAAATATATACAAAAAAAGGAAAAGGAATTTTCCTTGTTCGCGACTTAAATCAATTTATATTTTTACTGGAAATATTGAAGGTGCTTTAAAGATACATATATGGCAATAAAAAATCAGTCAAATTTCTACTCTGGGCTTTTGTTTCTCTTAGTGGGTATTACTTTTGCATGGAGTGCAAATTCTTACGATATTGGTGAAGCCTCTGCAATGGGGCCAGGATATTTTCCGCGATTGATCGGCTGTCTGACTTTGTTGGTCGGATTGATACTTATGCTTTTGTCTATTACGCTGCCCGTTGATGAGAATGAAGGACCTATTGGCCGCTGGGCGTGGCGTCCTTTAATTTATATTATTTGCGCCAACTTTTCATTTGGAATCACGCTTAGTGGTATTCCATCAATGGGTATACCAGTTCTGGGTCTTGTGGTGGGTGTGTACTGCTTAACGTTTCTATCTGCTCTCGCAGGGGAAGATTTTAAGATCAAAGAAGTCACTATTTTGGCTACTATTTTATCTTTGATGGCATATGGGGGATGTGTATTACTGCTGAAATTTAATCTTCCGATCTGGCCAGAAATTTCTTAAGGATCTGAGTCATGGACCTACTGTCTAATCTTGCTCTTGGATTTAGTGTTGCGATTACTCCCATAAATTTGGCTTATGCTTTAGTGGGTTGCCTACTTGGAACATTGGTTGGGGTGCTCCCTGGAATAGGGGCATTTGCCACCATCGCAATGCTATTGCCCGCGACGTATGGATTACCTCCAGTGTCTGCTCTTATTATGCTGTCGGGTATCTATTATGGTGCGCAATATGGTGGATCAACTACAGCTATTCTTGTTAATCTTCCTGGGGAAACTTCTTCAGTTGTAACAACTCTTGATGGCTACCAGATGGCCCGTAAAGGTCGCGCTGGGCCTGCTTTGATGGCATCGGCATTGAGTTCTTTTTTTGCTGGAACCATTGGTACTTTAATGTTGGCTGCCTTTGCTCTTCCTTTGACTGCTTTAGCATTGAAGTTTGGTGCAGCTGAATATTTTTCACTAATGATTCTTGGTCTTATTGGGGCGATAGTGCTGGCTTCAGGCTCTATCATCAAAGCTGTAGGAATGACCCTTTTAGGTATTTTGTTAGGCACTGTTGGTACCGACATGAATACGGGTATTTTTCGATTCACGCTGGGAATTCCACAACTCACTGACGGTATTGGATTTTTAGCAATTGCCATGGGGGTTTTTGGTTACTCTGAAATTATTGGGAACCTTGCAAAACCAGCAGAAGAGCGTCAGATGTTGACGACTAAGGTAAATGGGCTCATGCCAACCAAGCGTGATTTATTAAATATTCTTCCAGCTGCTATTCGTGGAACCGCCATAGGTTCATTTCTTGGTATCTTGCCAGGTGGGGGAGCTACTATGGCTTCATTCGCAGCATATACGATTGAAAAAAAATTACGTATTGAAAAAGGTGAAGAGCCTTTTGGCGAAGGCAATATCCGTGGTGTAGTTGCACCTGAGGCCGCCAATAATGCTGCAGCACAAACATCATTTATTCCACTACTTGCACTTGGGATCCCTTCAAATGCCTTAATGGCTTTAATGGTTGGGGCGATGATGATCCACAATATTCAACCGGGTCCTCAAGTGATGTCTAGCAACCCATCCCTTTTTTGGGGTTTGATAGCGTCAATGTGGATTGGTAATGCAATGTTGGTTATTTTGAATTTACCTTTAATTGGCGTCTGGGTTAAATTACTTTCAGTTCCATACAGATGGCTGTTTCCTTCGATCGTATTGTTTTGTGCAATTGGTGTCTACACAACTAGCAACAATCCTTTTGACATATTGCTAGTGGGTATTTTTGGAATGCTTGGCTATTTATTCATTCAGTTAAAAATGGAGCCTGCTCCTTTATTACTTGGCTATGTTCTTGGACCGATGATGGAAGAGAATCTTAGGCGGTCACTCAATTTATCGCATGGTGATTGGTCTGTTTTCATAACAAAACCAGTGTCTGCAACTATTCTTTTTATTACGGTATTACTTGTTTGTTTAATTACTCTGCCTTCTCTACGTGTTGCACGTCAGAAAGTATTTGTTGAAGAGTAATGCGTCATATTTGATTTTTTATCATGAGCATTTTAAAACCACCTAATAACCGCGATTCGAATGGTCTTCTTTCCATTTGGCATGGAGTTGAAGCAGGGTTTGAATCTTCTCTTGACGCTTGGTATGACCGCGAGCATCACTTTGAGCGATTAGCTGTGCCTGGTTTCTTGAGAGCTAGAAGATACCTGCATCTTGACAACGGCCCCCGGTATTTGTCTCGCTATGACGTGCTTGAACCTTCTGTTTTGGGGGCGGAAGCTTATCTTTCGGCACTTAATCATCCATCGGATTGGACGCGTGAATCCATGTTGCACTATCGAAATACGACTCGTAGTGTCTTTCGTTTTGTTGCTGAATCAGGAATGGCTGATGGGGGTGCACTTATAAGCCTTAGGACAAACAAGGGCGAGACTGATATTTTTCAGCGATTAGACCAAGTATCGTTAGATTTTTTTGTTAAGCAGCAAGGTGTTCTGCGTATAGAGTTATGGAGTCTTGATGATGCAATATCAAATCTTAAAAGTGAAGAAAAGAATCTTCGCAAGGCTGCTGATAGTACGGTAGGTCATACAGTATTCATTGAAGGAACTGATATCGATTTACTAAATGAAGCTATGCAAAAATATATCCTTCCTTTATTGGATTGCAAACCAGTTATAGATCGTTTCCGGCTTGTTTTTGATGCGCGATATTTGCCCTAATGAGATCAATTATTTTTTATGCATTTAAGTGTTGATCTTACTCATGATCAACAATCATTTTGTAGTCATGTGGAGAATTTTCTATGGTGATTCGAGTTGCAACTATAGGTACAGGTTATTTCAGTCAGTATCACTATGACGGATGGAGTCGTATTTCAGACGCATCCTTAGTAGGTATCTGTACGAGAAGTAATAAGGAGAAACTTCACGATATTGCTAGTCGCTATGGGGTGATCGATACGTATTTAGATGCAGCCACAATGTTGGATGAAATAAAGCCTGACCTGGTTGACATCATTACCACCCCTGAAACACATATGAAATTTGTCGCCTTGGCCTCTGAACGTGGGATACCAGCAATATGTCAAAAGCCGCTAGCCCCTACCTACGAGGAGGCATGTCAAATTGTTACGCTAGCTGAAGAAGCGAATTCGCTACTTGTTGTTCATGAGAATTGGCGCTTCAAGCCATGGTTTCGCGAGATTCGCGCCATGATGGACGCTGGCATTATTGGGCAGGCTTATTCGATTGCATTTCGTTTACGCCCAGGCGATGGGCAAGGTCCTGACGCTTACCTTGCGCGTCAACCTTATTTTCAAAAAATGCCTAAATTTCTTATTCATGAAACGGGCATTCACATGGTTGATGTGTTTCGCTTTTTAATGGGTGAAGTAACTGGTGTATTCGCACGGCTTAGACGTCTCAATCCAAACATTGCTGGTGAGGATTCGGGCTATGTTGTTTTTGACTTCACGTCTGGTGCGGGTGTCTTTGATGGAAATCGACTTTCTGACGCGCCTGCTCGCAATCCGCGTCTCACAATGGGTTCTCTCCTAGTAGAAGGTCCATTGGGCACTATCCGACTTGATGGTGATGGGTTGATTTGGATAAAACCACACGGAAAAGAAGAATCTGTGCATGAATACACATGGGAAGACCGAGGCTATTCAGGTGATTGCGTCCACGCTCTACAAGCCCATGTTGTAGCGCATCTGTTAAATGGATCCCCGATAGAAAATACTGCGCGTGAATATTTACGAAATGTCGAGATCGAGAAAGCAATCTATTCTTCTAATGATCAGCAAAAATGGATAGCCATTTGATTTCAGATCTCTATAGCGAAATCAGTACTTGAATATCTCGCCTTCACAACAATAAACTATTATGAAAACTCAATCTACTAATGAAGTAAATCTACTAACGCCCATCTTAGTTGGTTGCGGTGACTTGATGGACGATTTCACACCGATTGAGACGGCGCGCTCGCCTTACGATTTAATAGCACAGTCTGCACAACTGGCGATTAAAGATACAGGTTGTTCTGCGATCTTGCAGTCAATTGATACGGTAGCTGTTTTAAGGTCATATGCCGACACATCGCATCGATTTGCAACTAAATTAGGTGGCTCGAGTAATCCCCCTAAAAGCATTGCTGACCGTTTGGGAATCCATCCAAAACGATATTTATACACGTGGAATGGCGGCAACATGCCGCAATATTTAGTGAATTATTTTTCTGAATTAATCTCTAAAGCGGAAATGAAAACTGGGCTTATTGTTGGGGGGGAAGCATTAAGAACACAGCATGGTGTTGAACGCAGTGGGATGGATGTGTCATGGAAAGAAGACCCAGGCGGCGAACCAGAGTTAATTGGAGATCCTCGCAAAGGTTGGAATGACTATGAAGATAGGCACGGAATGCGTGCTGCTATCACCATGTATCCTTTGTTTGAAAATTCCATAAGAGGTTCCCGAGCAAGTACGCCTGATGCACATTTAGAAGATATGGCTAAATTGATGGAGCATTTTGCAAAGGTTGCGCAATCGAATCCATTGGCAACAAGAAGAGAAGGTTGGAGCGCAAAACGTTTGGCAACGATAGACGGAGAGAATCGCTGGATTGGATATCCCTACCCAAGATATATGGTCTCAAATGCATATATTGATCAGGCTGCATCCTTCATCATTACGTCTGTCGGTGAAGCAGAAAAATTAGGCATAGACCCTGCCAAATGGATTTTCTTACATGGGTGCGCTGATGCCCACGATCATTGGTACACATCCGAGAGATTTGACTTGCATTCATCACCTGCCATGAAGAGGGCATCGGAATTGGCTTTTTCAATGGCGGGAAAATCAATCGATGACATTGATATTCTCGATGTCTACAGTTGTTTTCCATCCGCTGTCGAAATCGCTTGTAAAGAACTAGGCATTGCAGAAGATGACCCACGTGGTCTAACCGTCACGGGAGGGCTTGTCTATTTTGGTGGTCCAGGAAATAGTTATGTTGTACTTTCTATCGTTGAAATGATGCGCCGGTTACGGAGTGCGCCTGGAAAATTTGGCTTAGTGACAGCGAATGGCAATTGGGTAACAAAGCATGCCTATGGCATTTACTCTACGACGCCAGTGATGGGTGAATGGAAAAGACAATCACCGACAGTTCTTCAAGATGAATTGGATAAATTGCCTAAAGCGAGCCTTACCGAAACACCTTTAGGGCGCGCGAAAATTGAAACATACACGGTGATGTTCAATAGATCGGTGCCGTCTTACGCAGTAATTTTTGGGCGACTGTTAGACACTGGGGAACGGTTTATTGCCAATACTGAAAAAGATCTTTCTGTATTATCCGATTTGTTATCACAGGATGCACTGGGTAGATTAGGTACGGTGGTTTCTGATAATGGAATCAATATTTTCACATTGGATAAGCCATGAAAAATGTGAGTGCTGAAATATTACGAAATCATTTGAGAGCTGGTCTTGATCCCCGATCCATTGCCATTATTGGGGCCTCTGAAAACAGTAATAAAGTTGGCGGCAGGCCTATCAAATTTCTACAAGAATTTGGATTCAAAGGAAAAATTTACCCCATTAATCCTGCGCGACAAGAAATTCAAGGCATCAAGTCTTGGAATGCGATCGAAGACATTGATGATCCGATAGATGTTGCGATTGTTGCCCTTGCGGGTGAACAGGCTTTTCAAGCGATCGATCGTTGCGCTGCACGTGGCGTCAAGTTGGCAGTCGTCATGACGGGCGGACTCACAGAAGCAGATCCCATCCATGGGAAACAACTAGAAAGAGACATGGTTGCCCGTGCACATCAATATGGCATGCGAATAGTGGGTCCTAATTCACAAGGTTTGGCTAATTTCGGAACAGGAGCCATAGCCAGTTTTTCAACCATGTTTGTTGAAATTCAACCAATGGATGGGCCAGTCGCGGTTGTCAGTCAAAGTGGCGCTATGAGCGTCGTTCCCTACGGCATATTGCGTCGGCGTGGCATTGGTATCCGACATGCCCATGCTACTGGCAACGATGCGGATGTGACCGTATGTGAATTGGCTTCTTTAGTGGCGGAAGACACCGACATTAAATTGCTATTGCTCTATTTAGAGGGATTGCCAGATCCTCATCAATTGGCGCGTGCGGCAAAGGAAGCGCACGCTAGGAATCTCCCGATCATCGCTGTGAAGGGTGGTAGGACGTCGATAGGTCAAGCTGCTGCTGCATCACATACAGGAGCCCTCGCAACAGAAGACAGGGTTGTTGATGTTTTTTTTGAGAAGCATGGCATCTTGAGAGCGCGGGATATGAAAGAAATGCTGAGTGGCGCAGAACTGTATTTAAAAGGTTGGAAGCCTCAGGGCAAGAGAATCGTGATCATGAGTACTTCAGGCGCTAGCTGTGTTATGGCATCCGACACCGCGAGCGAAAACAATTTGCTGTTGTCAGAATTTACGCAAGATACGCAGCCGCTGCTTCGCGCCGCTTTACCTTCTATTGCAAATGCCATTAACCCTATTGATATCACAGGTGCTATTTTGTCCGATAGCGGTATTTTTGGAAGGACATTGCAAGCATTGCAGCAAGATGAAGGCATTGATGCGCTGTTGACCAGTATTCCTGTTTCTGGTGCAGGTTACGACGTCCAACTTTTTGCCCAAGAAGCATCTAATTGGTCCACCACAACAGGCAAGCCCTTTATTTTTGCATCCCCCCAGCCAGAAGCAAACCAATATTTCAGCGATCTTGGTATTCCAACTTTCGCATTTGATACAGAAGCTATCCAAGCTTTTTCACGATTTCGTATGCACCATGAACTCATGCGTGTGCATGCAAAGGGCAACAAGGTCGACAGTTTTCAAACTATGCCTGCACCATTGCTAGTTCAGGATCTTCGTATGTTGGATGAGTACGAAAGCATGAAGGTGATAGCTTCTGCAGGAGTCGATGTAGTGAAAGCTTATCTATGTCGATCTGAAGAAGAAGCAAAGTCTGCTTTCAGAGATATCCGGCAAAGCGTTGTCATGAAGGGGTGTAGTGAAAAAATAGCCCATAAGTCAGAGCTAGGCATTGTCCAACTTAATATTCGAGATGAAAACCATTTATCTAAGGCATGGAAAAAAATTAAAGATGTATTTGATGTCCATCAAATTGAATTTCAAGGCGTTTTGATGGCTCCCATGGTCAAAGGCCGCAGAGAATTAATGATTGGTGCCCACCATGATGCGCTTTTTGGCCCCGTCGTCGTGATTGGGGACGGAGGTAAATACATTGAAGCAATGCCTGATACCCAATTGATGCTTCCTCCCTTTACTGAAAATGATGTATTGATTGCATTGGGTCGTTTACGCATAGCGCCCTTGTTAGAAGGGTTACGTGGAGAACCTCCTATGGACGTCAGTGCATTTATTAAAAATGTCATGACTGTTCAAAAACTGATTCAGCAAGGCAATATCGCAAGTCTGGACATCAATCCGATATTGATCGATGATCGTGGGCAAGGTGTTTGCGCTGTTGACGCAGTTGTTTTCAAACCAAATTAGTTGCTTTAAATATAACCATTGATCGGAGACTTATATGACATGTATATTTTCAAAATTTAAATGCTGGGTAATCAGTTGCATATGCTTATTGCCTATTCTTGCAACCGCTGCTTGGCCGGATAAACCTATTCGTCTTGTAGTTCCTTATCCACCAGCCGGTATGACGGACGTTTTTGCGCGCCCATTAGGTCAAAAGTTGTCTGAAAAACTAGGTGTTCCTGTTCTTATCGAAAACAAACCAGGCGCTGGAGCTACCGTGGGTTCTACGGCAGTTGCCCGTGCTGCACCGGACGGTTATACGTTGGTACTTGGAACGTTTGGCTCCCATGCTGTGAACGATGCCTTGATGCCTAAATTACCCTATAACTCGTTGACGGATTTTTCACCGGTCATAGCTGTTGCGGCGGTTCCAAGTGTTTTGTCTGTATTGAGTACTTCTCCTATCAAAAGTCTTCCGGAGTTATTAGCATTAGCCAAACAAAAACCAGGTGAGTTATCTCATGCAAGTACGGGTATTGGGGCATCCCCTCAGTTGCTCATTGAGTTACTAAAGCAAACGGCCAAAGTAGATATTCTCGACGTGATGTACAACGGTGGTGGTCCAGCTCTTATCGCCATGATGGGTGGTCAAGTGACGATGATTTTCGATACGATTGGTACCTCTTTACCGCATATCAAATCCGGTCGTATTAGGCCATTAGCTATCAGTAGCCCCAAAAGATCTCCTGCTTTGCCTGATGTACCTGCCGTTGCAGAAACATTACCTGGATTCAACGTGGTTCCATGGTTTGCCATTTGGGCACCTGCTGGAACACCGCCAGATATCGTTCGCCGACTGAACCAAGAGATTGATGCAATTTTGAAGTCTCCAGACATTATTGAGCGTTTTTCATCCATCGGTGCAGAAGTGATGGGGGGATCGGTCGAAAATTTTGCTAATTTCCATAAGGCTGAGCACGCTAAATGGGGTCAATTTATAAAAGCAATTGGAATTAAGGCGCCATAAATCACTATGCGCAACGTTAAATTATTCAGCCCTCTAACGATCAGAGGTTTAACCATTAAAAACAGAATCATGGTTTCTCCAATGGCGCAATACGTGGCGGTGGATGGATGTGTCACCGATTGGCATTTCGCACACTTTGCACAATTTGCGCTTGGTGGTGCTGGCCTTATTTTTATGGAAGCATCTAAGGTTGAACGTCGTGGCCTGGGTACGGTAGGCGATATGGGCCTATGGAAAGATGGGCATGTGCCAGGCCTAAAAAGAATTGTTGAATTTTTACATTTACAAGGCGCAGCGGTGGGAATTCAACTCAATCACGCAGGCAGAAAAGCGGGAACCATGCGTCCTTGGGAAGGCTATGGATCTTTGGATCGATCTGTGTCAACTATTGAAGGCCAACCCCACTGGACAGTCGTGGGTCCGAGTCCTATGGCCTATATGGATGGATGGCCTACACCCCAGGAAATGACCGAATCTGACATCACAGAAGTCATTGAATCTTTTGGATCGGCTGCGAGACGAGCCAACGATGCGGGCTTTGATGTGATTGAAATTCACGGGGCACATGGCTACCTGATTCATCAGTTTCTATCCGCTGCTACCAACCAAAGGAAAGACCAATGGGGTGGGGCGTTGGCTAACCGAATGCGGTTTGCATTAAAAATTACAGAAAAAATCAGACAGTATTGGCCCAGTTCAAAACCTTTATTTTTTAGAATTTCATCAGTAGACGAAGGCGGATGGACGCTCGATGACTCAGTAGAACTCGCTACTGAATTAAAAAAATTAGGTGTTGATGCCATGGATTGTTCGTCGGGTGGCATCAGTCTGCGATCGCCAACTGCTTCTGGAGTCAAACGTCCCCAAGGCTTTCAAGTTCCTTATGCCCAATACATCAAGCAAAAAGCCAATATTGCGACTATCGCTGTAGGGCTCATCATCCAACCACAACATGCTGAAGAAATTATTCGTGATGGTCATTCAGATTTAGTTGCAATAGGCCGTGAAATGTTGACTAATCCGTATTGGGCCCACCATGCTGCTGCTACGTTAAGGGCAGATCCATCTTTCAAAATGATGAATCCTAATTACCAATGGTGGTTGAAGAGAAGGGCATTGGCAGGGTATGAAGCAAGAAAACCTTAACCAGGGCGTCACAGTAGTGACTGGTGCAGGTGGCGGAATTGGTCAAGCAGCGGTGAAAGGACTTTTGCGTGAGGGGCATCACGTGGTTGCCGTGGTACGTAAAGCACATTCATTTCCAGCACATCCTTCGTTATCCGTGGTCGAAGCCGATATCACCAGCGAATCAGATCGCCTAAAAATTAGATCTTTTCTCGCATCGCGTTACCCTGGCATAACGGGGTTGATAAATAACGCGGGGATTGGTATGGGATCTATCAGGCTCAGTTATTACAAAGACAAGATTAGATTAGATGAAATTGACTCTAAAATTTTGAATCAATTTTTGTCTATTAATGCCCATGCACCGATTGCGCTGAGTCTTGAATTATTGCCTTTATTTAATCGTTCGTGGGGAAGAATTATCAATATTGGTACCAGTTTGACCGCAATGTTAAGACCTGGATTTCTACCCTATGCGATGTCTAAAGCTGCGCTTGAATCTGCTTCTGCTGTGATGGCGACCGATCTACAAAAAACGCACATCACGGTTTCTATTTTGAATCCAGGCGGCCCCGTGCATACACCTATGGCGAAAAGGGAAGAGTCTGCAGAAATTAAAAAATTGATTTCTGTTGAAAAAATGGTCCCACCGCTTTGCTGGCTTGCGTCCGTAAGGGCTCAAAATATCAACGGAATGCGCGTCAATGCTTTGAAGTGGGATATAAACCATGTGCCAGATGCATTAAGCCCAATTGGATGGCCTCAGTTGGCCAGCGACTCTCTTTGGGAAAATCCGAATACCAGTCTCTAGGATTGCTGCATAGCTCAAAAGTTGCTAAGTGTTTTAAAGTAATTGAACGCCCATCCATTCTTTTCTATCCACTAGGAACTTGATTGTTTCTTTAATTTCTCCGTGCACAGCAAGTGTTGCGGGAGACAAGCGGTCAAATTGTGTAGTAAACAGAAAATTAGGGCGTTTCATTTTTGCATCCGATATGGGTAAATAACGCAGTCCTTTAGCCATCCTATCCTCCATCATGGTGGCTGACATTGGCTTAATGGTTGCCCCCATGCCATCTTTCACACACAGCAGTAGTAACGATAGAGAATCGATTTCTGCGACCACATTCGTCTGAAGATTTCTTTGTTCAAATTCATGCGCAATTCTTATCCTCAGTCCATGAATCGCAGTAGGAAGGATTAAAGGTAACTGTGCTATTTCGTCACACCGCACACTTTTCCGGTGCTTAGGCACCAGCTTACTTTCCTTAGGTAGCATTAAGAAAAGATCTTCCTCAATGAGCGGTTCATGCGGTAAATCTGGAGCGGCGTCTCTACTAAATAAGATGGCTAAGTCTAATTGCATATTGCGCAACATTTGTCCTATGTGACCGCTTAATCCTTCAACAACATTCAAAATAATGCCGGGATATTTTTCTCGCATGCGTCGCATCAGCGGCGCACCCAGTGCACATAAGGTAGTTGATGCCAATCCGACAGAGACCATGCCTTGAATGGAACCGGGTTCTTGACGTGCAATGACCAAGGCCTGCTCAAGTTGTCGCAGCATGAAGCGAGCGTGTTCAAGCAAAGCTGCACCATTTGGCGTTGGCAGCACGCCCTTGGAAGTTCTAATCAAAAGGGTTTTCCCTACCTCTTCTTCTAGTTTTGCCAGTTGTTGACTCAGGGCCGGTTGCGCAATGAAGAGTTGGCGCGATGCTTTAGCAAGACTGCCACACTCGACAATCCTGACGAAATACTGAAGTTGCTTCAAATTCATGTCCATCACTCCTGCTTATCCGTACTATATATATTAAAAACTTATATCTAGTCTAGGAAAACACTACTTTCCAAAATCAAAATAATCCATATCATCTCCAAATCTACTACAGCAAAAGATGAAGGAGACTCCGATGAATACTTTCCAAAAACCAAAAGCCCTAAATCAAATTGATTCAACTAGTCGAAGAGACTTAATTGCCAAGGGATTAGTCCTTGGTGGAGGGGTTGCGTTATCTGCGGCCTCCTCGCCTCTTTGGGCGCAAGACAATTCACCTATCAAGATTGGTCATTTGACTCCCATGACTGGATTTCTAGGAGCACTTGGTGAATACGCGGCCCAAGGAATAAAAATGGCGGCCGACGAAATTAATGCAGCTGGCGGAGTGCTTGGCCGTAAATTGGAAATCATGAGTGAAGACTCGGTCAGTCCTCAGGTCGCTGCTACCAAAGCGCAACGCATGATTGAGCGCGATAACGTGGCATTCCTTATGGGTGAAATTTCTTCAGCGTCAGCCCTCACCATTTCGCAAGTAGCAGGGCGCAATAAAAAACTGTTTATCAACATAGGTTCGCGTTCCGATGTTTTACGTGGAAAAGACTGTAATCACTACACCTTCCATGTGGACATTCCTGTTACCGTGATGGTCAATGCAGTCGGACAGGCGCTCGTAAGGGATAACTTGGTCAAGGGTAAGAAGATTTTCAGCGTGACGGCTGACTACCTTTTTGGTCATGATTTGTCGAAAGTTGCAAAGAAATTTTGGATTGATAACGGTGGAATTTGGTTGGGCGAAGACCTAGTCCCTACAGATGGTGCAGACTTCAGCCCATACTTGCTAAAAATTCGACAAGCAAAACCAGATTTAGTTGCATCTAATTTGGCTGGTAATCAAGTTACAAATTTTGTCAAGCAATACTCTGAGTTTGGTCTGCCTTATCCGATGGTGGGATTTAACCTCAATACAGCTGATGCTTGGGCGGCAGGTGAGGGTAACTTAGGTGGGATATGGCCAACGGTTTGGCACCATGAGTTGCAAACGCCTGGATCAAAAACTTTTGTGGCAAATTTCACAAAGCGCTATAACCGTGTTCCAGAGAACCATGCATGGATTGAATACATATCCCTGCGCATACTGGTGCAAGCAATTAATGCTACCAAGTCCACTGATACTGAGAAAATAATTACATATTTTGAGTCGCAAGCCGAGTTTGATATTTTGAAGTCCAGAAAGGCCTATTTCCGTTCTTGGGATCATCAATTAATGCAAGAAGCTTATCCATTCACCGTTAAAGCCAAAGGGACTTATAAAGAAAAATGGGATTTCTTGAAGTTTGGAGAAGCCGTTCCTGCGCCTAACCAGCCTTTAGAGTTGTTGGCGACCGCTAAAGCTGATAACACCTGCAAGATGTAAACCTGTAATTGGCTGCGGCAGTATTAGGTATTTGAATGGAATTGGTATTTCTTTTAGAGCAAGTAGTTAATGGACTTGTCTTAGGGGGTTATTACCTCTTGCTCGCATTAGGCCTATCGTTAATTTTTAGTGTTGGTGGGGTTGTCAATCTTGCCCATGGTGCTTTTTATGCTATCGGTGCCTATGTTTCTTTAGAGGTGATCAAACGTTTTGGGTTTGGCTCCAGTATTGTGGTTACTCCTTTGCTAGTTGGAGTGATAGGCATTTTGTTTGAACGATTGCTGTTGAGGCGGTTTTACAAAGCCGATCCCATTTTGAGCCTGTTAGTGACCTTTGGCCTAGCGATGGTTGTTGAGCAAGGACTCAGAATGGTATGGGGTGCTGCACCATTGCCTTCGAATATGCCTGCTGAGTTCAAAGGCAATGTGATGTTGGGTGAATTCCTTTTCTCAAAATATCGCTTATTTATCTTAGGCTTTGTATTAGTTGTAATGACAGGTATTTGGCTGTTGCTCAATAAAACCTCATTTGGGCTAGTAGTCAAAGCGGGAGTACAAAAGCCCGATATGTTGGCCGTGTTGGGCGTGCGATTACAACCGTATATGACTTCTATTGTGGCTTTAGGGGTGTCGACAGCAGCCTTAGGAGGTGTTTTATTTGGGCCCATTACGACAGTCCATCCCGCGATGGGTACGGAAATCATGACCGTTGCCTTTGTCGTGGTCGTGATTGGCGGGCTAGGAAGTTTTTGGGGCGTTGTGTTGGCTGCAATTTTGGTTGGGGTTGTCCGTGGCATCACGATTCACTTTCAGCCGACTGCGGGCGAAGCTTCCATGTATTTATTGATGTTTTTTGTATTGATGCTTTTCCCGCGTGGACTTTTGGGTGAACGGATTGAAAGATTCGAATAGTCGTAACCTTATATGAATACTAAGAACCGTCATCTTGTTGTAGCTACTGCGGCCTTAGTTTTTTTGCCCATTTTTTTCAAATTTATCGGGTTGACCTACGATGCTGCGACTGTCGTTGTGATTTTGGCATTAGTCACAATGAGTTTGAATTTGCTAGTGGGATACACCGGTTTAGTTTCATTTGGACATAGTGCATGGTTTGGTATTGGCGGCTATGCAGCCGCATTGGCACAACTTCATTGGTTTCGTGATCAAATGCTTATGCCTTTTTTGTTCTCTATTGTTTTGACTGCTTCATTGGCGTTGTGTGTAGGGTATTTGATACTGCGAAGAAAAGGTGTGTATTTTTCATTGCTGACTTTGGCGCTATGTGCGCTCACATTTGCAATTTCCTTTCGCTGGACAAGTTTGACTGGAGGCGAAGGTGGCTTAGGGGGAATTGAAAGAGCATCCTTCGGTCCCATTGATTTGAATCAGCACGCGAGTTATTACATCTTTACTGCTGTGCTGGTATGGTGCGCCGTGTATTTTTTGATCCGCTTGGTTCGATCACCCTTCGGTCATGTGTTAGTAGCCATTCGTGAAAACCAGCAGCGTGCAACTTTTCAGGGTTATCAAATAAACCGCTATAAGCTGGTTGCCTATGTTATTTCCGCGACTCTTACAGGTTTGGCGGGCGCCTTGATGGTGTTTTTGCATCATCTAGCGGCCGCAGAGTCCACGACAGTTTCATTTTCCGGAGAACTGCTGGCCATGGTGGTGATTGGTGGAATGCATCAGTTTTTAGGACCTGCGCTAGGCGCTTTGTTTTATGTATTGTTTCGGGAACTATTTTCTATCTATACCGACAACTGGTTGCTGTGGTTCGGATTGGTATTTGTTGGGTTTGTTATTTTTTCTCCTTCAGGTTTAACTGGCATTTGGGGAAAAATAATCGCCAAATTTCAAACCTTACCGAAAGACGCTTCAGCGATGAGTAAGCGTCGGATTTATGAAGGACTTCCCCTTCCAAGCTTCCTATCTCCAGCGGCGATTAAGGGGGCTGTTTTGGAAGCAAAGAATATTTGCCTTAGCTTTGGCGGTATTCGTGCAGTCGATGGTGCCAGCCTTGTTGTACAGGCTGGGCAAGTACACGCACTCATAGGGCCCAATGGCGCTGGCAAAACAACAACGTTCAATCTTATTTCAGGTATGTTTACCCCTGATGCAGGGGAAGTATTACTGCACGGGAAAAGTATTTCAAATTTAAGTGCCGATCAGATTTGTCAGCAAGGTCTTGCGCGTTCTTTTCAAATTACAAATTTATTCAAAGGATTAACTATCTATGAAAATTTGAGACTATCGCTTCAAGCGCGACACAGTGGGCGCTTTAATATTTGGCGAGACGTAGATAGTTATCAAGTCATTCAGGACGAAACAAATGAATTAATGAAATTTTTGGGTCTTGAAGGTATGGAGACGGTAATCGGTGCCGATTTGTCTTACGGTGGACAACGTTTGGTGGATTTGGGGATAGCGCTTGGATCAAAACCCTTGGTCTTGTTGATGGATGAACCGCTTGCAGGTTTGGCGGCGGCTGAACGTGAGCGTATTTCTCATCTGATCAAAACAATTGCCAGTAGTATTCCGGTCTTGATTGTTGAACACGATATTGATCGTGTGCTTGCTTTATCGCAGCAAGTGACTGTCATGAATCAAGGAGAGGTACTAATGTCTGGAAATCCAGACGAGGTACGCCAAGACGCAAGAGTTCAAGAAGTTTATACAGGAACAGGCGTGCCCCTAGTCACCGGTCGAACGGCAACACCGGTGGCAGATCGTCAAATGGTGTTGGATATTCGCTCGATTAATACCTTCTACGGAAAAAGTCATATTTTGAATCAAGCTAGCTTACAAGTAAGAAGGGGTGAAATTGTTGCGCTATTAGGCAGAAATGGTGCAGGCAAGACCACATTGCTAAAGTCTCTGGTGGGGTTGGTACCACCTGCCTCAGGGGAGATTTTCTTAAATGGAATCAGCCTGACGGGAATGTCTGCACCTGATATCGCACATATGGGGATTGGATATGTACCGCAAGGTCGTGGCTTATTCGCGGGAATGACAGTCGCTCAAAATTTGAAACTGGGAAGACTCGCCCGACCCACGGATGGAAAAAATGGAATTGTGTGGGATGAGTCGCGCATTTTGGAATTTTTTCCAAAGCTCAAAGCAAGAATGCATGTGGCTGCGGATTATTTATCAGGTGGTGAGCAGCAAATGGTCGCTGTTGCCAGAGCCTTATCAGGAAATGTGAAATTACTTTTGTTAGACGAGCCTTTTGAAGGCTTAGCCCCGGCAGTAGTGCAAGAATTATTTGCAGTTTTTGATAAGTTGCGAAGCCAAATTTCGATCGTAATCGTTGAACATAATTTGGATTTGGTCTTGGCACTTGCTGATCGCGTCTATGCACTAGAGCGTGGCGCAGTTTTCCATGAAGGGTCGGCGGAGGAATTACTGACCGATTTGGATTATCGAAAGAAAATTTTATGGTTGTAAATATAAATTTTATTCATCAAGAGGTATATCAATGAAGTTAAAAATGCAGAAACAAGCGATGGTCGAAGCAATGGCCAATATTCTTTGGAAAGAATACCCTGGACACTTCGGTGGAGCATTATCAAAACCCTTGGTAGATACTGCTAACGTTGGTACAAAAAAAATCGATTTTCGAATTTCTCGTTACGCACCTGCAGCTTATGTTCAAGAGCATGTCCATCAAGTGCAAGAACAAATCTACTATGTATTGGAAGGCGAAGGAATCTTGACCTTAGGTGACAAAAAGCATTTAATGCGGCCACACGATTATGTGTATGTTCCGCCAGGAATAACTCACAGTTTTACGAATACGGGTACGGATGGACTTGTTTTCTTTGTAATTACAACGCCTGCTGAAGATTCGGAGAGCATGTAATGACGTCCAGTGCTATTAATCAACGCGTGCTGGATAGGGAGACAGATGGAAAGTTGCTGATGGCTGGGCAGTGGACAAACGGAGCTGGCAATTCTTTACCTGTCAAAGATAAATTTATGCAGCATGTATTGTTTCATGCACAAACTCCTGATGAGGAGCAAGTTAAAGCGTGTGTAGATTTTGCACACCAAGCTTTTCGCACCAATCGTTTAAATCCTTACGAAAGAGGGCAGATACTTGACCGAGCAGTTGAATTGTTGTTTCAAAAACATGATCTATTTGTTAGAACTATGCAGTTAGAAGCAGGCTTTACTTTTTCTGATGCCACTGGAGAAGCCACGAGATGTTTGGAAACCTTGCGCTTATCTGCAGAAGAAGCAAGACGTTTATCTGGCGAGATGATCCCGCTACAAGGTGCGCCTGGACAAAAAGGTCGTATGGGGTTTACCTTGCGTATTCCATTAGGCGTGATTGCGGCGATAACTCCATTTAACTCTCCGCTCAATACAGTGATGCACAAAATAGCGCCAGCATTTGCAGCTGGTAATGCAGTTATTCTGAAGCCGTCTTCACAAACTCCTCAGACAGCATCGCTCTTAGCAAAAGTTTTGATTGAAGCCGGTATGCCTCCTGGTTTTTTGAGTATTTTGCACGGAAGTGCGAATGTGGTTCGTTGGCTACAAGCCGATGAGCGTGTTCGTTTTTTTGCTTTCACTGGAAGTACCGAAGTAGGCCGTGTCATACAGCAGTCTGCAGGATTGCGAAGAACACAAATGGAACTTGGTTCCATTGCATGTTGTATTCTTTGCGACGACGCTAATTTAGATATTGCGTTACCTAAAGTGGTCAATGCGGGATATCGAAAGGCGGGCCAAGTTTGTACTTCTGTGCAACTCCTGTTAGTCCACAACTCTATCAAGCAGCAGGTAGAGTCGAAGATGAAAGATCTTGTAGGGGCTTTAAGTTTTGGTGACCCCTTAAAGCAGGAAACTTTTGTGGGCCCTCTTATTAGTGAGGTATCTGCGGTGCGTGTGGCCCAATGGATTGAACTAGCCATGAACAAAGGTGCTAAAAGACTCGTCGGCGGTGAAAGGGTCGGTTGCGTAGTTCCTCCTACATTGTTAACGGATGTGAGCGATGATATGGAAATTAGTTGCAAGGAAGTGTTTGGACCTGTGGTCTGTATATTGCCCTTCGACTCCCTTCGCCAGGCGATTGAGCGAGTCAATGCCACTCCTTATGGGTTGGCAGCTGGCATCTTTACTAACCGCCTAACCGATGCATTTGAAGCAGCTCGGCAATTAGAAGTCGGTGGCGTACACATCAATGAAACTTCTAGCTCTAGAGTGGATTTGATGCCGTACGGCGGAACCAAAGAAAGCGGATTCGGCAGAGAAGGGCCGCACTACGCAGTTCAAGAAATGACCGAAGAACGTGTTGTCACCATCACTACATAAATTTAATAAAGGAAATATCCATGACAAAGATGAAAGGCGGCGAACTTATCGCCGAATATTTAATTCAAGAAAAAGTGCCCTACATATTTGGCATTTGTGGCCATGGGAATGTGGGCATATTGGATGCACTTTATGATGTTAAAGATAAGTTGACTTTGATTTCTCCTCGGCATGAACAGTGTGCGGGGCATATGGCGGACGCTTACTTTAGAGTCAAACATAAACCAGTGGTGACATTGACTTCAACAGGGCCAGGTTCTGCCAATATGGTGATGTCGCTGGCAACAGCCTTGTCTGATTCTTCAGCATTTATGGCTATCACTTCCAATGTGCCAACTTCTCAGCATAATCGCGCACCATTTCAAGAACTCTATAAACACAACCAAGCTGACTTTGCCCAAGTGCTTAGGCCTGTTGTGAAAAGGGCATTTCAGCCTACGCGTGTTGATATGTTGCCTTTGGCGCTTCGTCAAGGAATGGACACCATGCTCACAGGCCGTCCTGGTCCAGTCAATATAGATATTCCTTACAACGTATATCAAGAGGAGGCCGATGTAGAACTGCCGCCACATTCGCGATTAAAAAAAATGCACCGACCCGGAGCCAGTGATATCGATATCGCTCTCACCCTAGATATGCTCGCCAATTCTAAGAGGCCCGTATTTTTTATTGGACACGGTGCTACCTTATCCGAAGCAGGTGACGACATTACCGCGTTGGCAGAACAGTTGGGAATACCCGTGATTACCTCACCTAATGGGATGGGTTGTATACGTGGCGATCACCCATTGGCTTTAGGATTTATTGGTCGTAATGGCGCCTTTCCTGCGAATGAAGCGGGGCGTCATGCTGATTTGGTCATCACGTTGGGTACGCGGTTTGATGACCGTAGTTCTTCAAGTTGGCTGCCTGGCTACTCTTGGAATTTTCCTAAAACACGGCTCATCCATGTAGATATTGATCCACAAGAGTTGGGCCGTAATTACGTTCCCGATTTAGGCTTGATTGCCGACGTTCAGGTATTTGTCCAGCAATTAAGAAAAGAATTGTCAGCAAGAAAAGATATTGATGCGAACCTGTTCGCAGAATGGTTAAGTGAAGTGAAATCTTGGCAATCGCAATGGGAGTCTTTTATACGTCCCCATTTCAGTAGCTCCACCAATCCTTTGCGTCCAGAATTTGTGGTCGGCACATTACAAAAGATATTGCCTGACGACGTCATTCTTGCTTTGGATTCTGGCGTGCATCACAACTGGTTCATGCAATTTTGGAAAGCTAAACGCCCTCAAAGCATGCTTAACAGTTGGGGCTACTCCTCCATGGGTTTTGGTGTGTGTGGTGTGATGGGTGCGCAATTGGCAGCGCCTGATCGCCCTTGTGTTGCAGTAGTTGGGGACGGAGGCTTTACCATGGCTCCGTATGTTTTGTGCACTGCGGTCGAATACAAATTACCCGTGATTTGGATTATTTGGAATAACTTTGCTTGGGGTGCAATCCGAGATATCCAAATGGGGATGTTTGACGGAAGAGAGATTGGAACTGCTTTCTACCACGGTGAAACAGGCAAAAGTTATAACCCCGACTTTGCCGCGTGGGCAAGGGCTTGCGGTGCGGATGGCATGACGGTGACCCAACCGCAGCAATTAGCGGGTGCTGTGGAGCAGGCTTTGAAAAATAAACGCCCATGTCTTATTGACGTGCATGTGGATGCCGAAGTCCGTCCACCTTCAACGGGCACTTGGCAATTGCCGCCAACCGCTCATCGAGAACCTATCTATGGAAAACCTTGGCGTGCGTAATTCATTTTTAAAGAAAGAAATTATATGAATCGAAAACTCGCGTTAGTGTTCGGAGGTACCAGAGGCATTGGTGAGGCCACCGTAATGAAATTAGCTGAACAAGGCTTTGATGTCGCTTTTACTTATATCAAATCTGAGCCCAAGACGGTGCAGCAAGAAGTTGCTACTTTGCATAGTTATAAAGTAGATGTGTGTGAATTTGACCAAGTTAAATCCGTATTTGCACAAGTCGAGAAGGACTTTGGACGTCCCATTGATTGTGTTGTTGCTAATGCAGGAATTAATGTTCCGCCAGGCCCCGTATCGCAATTTGACTCAGAAACATTCAAAAAAATTGTGAACGTCAATTTAGTGGGTGCTTTTCATGTTCTAACTGAAGCCGGTAAGCACGTAGCAGACCATGGAACAATTATCGGGTTAACGACCTCTATGGTTCGCATTGGCATCCCTGGGGGTGGTCCTTACACGGCGACCAAAGCGGCAGTTGAGAGTCTTTTACGCTCTATGTCAAAAGAGCTTGCATCCAGAGGTATTCGCGTCAACGGTGTGGCTCCAGGGCCTGTGGATACAGATTTGTTTCACTCCGGTAAAACGGATGAGATAAAAGCTCGGTCAGCTGCTTTAAGCCCCTTTAATAGGATTGGTCGGCCTGAAGAAGTCGCCGAAGTTATTGCATTTATAGCATCAGATAAAGCATCATGGATACATGGACAAATCATTCAACCGAATGGAGGAATGGTTTAATCTTTAGGCTCAATCATTTCTATGGTCTTGAAAACCTGAAAAATTAATAGTGGTATGAATTCAAAGAGCAGCCCAGATGTTTTGGTAATAGGCGGTGGCAATGCGGCGTTATGCGCAGCACTTGTAGCTACAGAGGCAGGCGCATCGGTGCGGATACTGGAATCTTCTCCTAGGGCTTGGCGTGGCGGCAATTCATCGCATACACGCAATGTGCGATGCATGCACGACGCCCCACAAGATGTGTTGGTCGAGGCCTACCCTGAGGAAGAGTACTGGCAAGATTTGCTTAAAGTTACTGGTGGTCAAACCAACGAGTATTTGGCGCGTTTGGTCATTCGTTCATCCGCCACATTTCGCACGTGGATGCATAAGCACGGGGTTCGCTTTCAGCCATCTCTGTCAGGCGCCTTGCATACTGCGCGTACCAATGCTTTT
>Ga0214921_10003836_pt1 | contig 22727 bp, 17 predicted proteins | sample LL1505_MetaG_FD_177992 | JGI IMG/M metagenome (GOLD analysis project Ga0214921, IMG submission 177992) | Freshwater microbial communities from Lake Lanier, Atlanta, Georgia, United States - LL-1505 | ecosystem: Environmental > Aquatic > Freshwater > Lake | place: USA: Georgia | collected... | reverse complement strand
AGCCTCTTGTGTAGACATGGGTGCTGATACATACGGGAGGATTCGGCATCAATTTTACGCAAAGGGTTTAAACCGTCTATAACGTTTATCTTATAAATGGACGAAGAATCCCTAACCAATCCACAAGAAAACGAACTAGCCACCCTAACCCACTCTATTATTGAGTGGCGGCGGCTGAAGGAAGAGAATGATAGTCGCAAGCAACAGCTGCGCGAGGCTGGTACGAAGATGAAGGCACTAGAGGAAATCATTGTGCGTGTCATGAAGAGCCACAATATCGGTGCCCTGGACCTAAAGAATTCAGGCGGTCGTGTGCTGTTCAAGCGTCAGAAGCGGGCGGCGGGACTCGGACAGAAGACCATGGAAAAGCTCATTGCGGAGCACTTGGAGTCACAGGAGAAGGCACAGAATCTCATGAAGTACATTCAGGAGCATCGTGAGGTGGTTATCAAGGAGTCTATCCAATATGAAAAAACGGAATCCTAGATAGAAATGTTACAAGGTCTCTGTTTGGCGGGTGTCGAGTGCATGACAGACTTGTCCGGTTCTACGCATCGCGAGCAATCGTATAAAAGCATCGTGGCGTCCATTCTCGCGCTCATCATCGCGATGGTCATTTTGGCGTTCTTGGGTAAGTTCCTGTGGAACGCATCGGTGGCGGAGCTGTTTACCATTGCTCGTCCGGTCACTTCCGCGTGGCAGATTATTGCGCTCCTCTTGCTCATCTCGTTGTTCCGTTGATGTACATTTTAGATAGACGATAAGTAGAATGGAGTTATTGATTCTGCTTGTTGTCGTGTTTCTGATTGTCGTTGGATTCATTGTGTATTCGAACTGGCCTCTGGCGAAGCACGCGCAGCACGCGCAAGCGCAGCAGACATGCACAACATGCGGTGCGCCGCAAGGAACCTGCCCGCACCAGAAGCAGCAGTCGTATTGCGGACAGTGCGGCGAGCCGAAGCCGCGATGCGGATGCCCGAAGAAGGAATGCACGTTTTGCTAAGACTCATGGTAAGATACCAACAACCTCTTTTTAGTAAGCGGATGTTGTTATAGGATTTTATACATTTATAATGACGAGTTACCACCTGACGCCGACAGTCCTCCATACTTATAATCATAGGTGCGACGGTTCACCAGGTGTTCGGGATGGTATCCCGAGACATCTCCTCCACTCGGCGGCTCCTGTTTCGGCGGAAGGCATCGGCTTCTGGCCACATCATAGACATGCTCATGAATCGTCTGAAACGACTTCTCCATCGCGGTGCTTTCCGATTCCGACAAATGAGCCGCAGTACAGAGACGGCGCAACAGGGCTCCGCCGCGGTCACGCCAGGTTGCGAAGCTGATGTCCAAGTCGCGTGGTGAAACATTGTGGCTCATGCACATTCCGCAGAGCTCCCCTACCGCTACACGGTCGTGTGCCGTTTCAAAGGCGAGCCCCTTCGTGGCCTCTACCACACCATTCGGTGACAACAAGTCTGTCTGGAGACAGGCCATCTTGCTCAGAAGCAGTTCCAGTTCTCTGTAATCGGGAGCACCCTCCGTAATGGAGGGGTCCAATCGTGGCTGTATCTGCTCCAGTAATGCGGTTGCCTCAGGGAGGGTCCGGAGACAGGAAGGGTGCTGCTTTAGAGCAGGGTGCACCTTTAAAGCAGTAAAGCCCTCTCGCGGAAACAGCGGTACAGTAAGATGGAGGCGAACCAGAAAGAACGCTACCACGGCAAATAGAGCCGTTATGATGACCCATTCATACGGAATAGCAGACCATTCCATTCTCTAGTAGGGAACGTGATATTTTCTAGGGAGGAATAGGATGAACGCAAGCGATGTGGTGAAAAACAAGCAGAACAAGGTACTCTACCAGGCATATTATCGTCCCACGGTATTCCAGTCCACGCTCGGCAGCACCCTCTACGCGATTAGCTCCATTAGCGGCGGAAGCACTCAGTATGGGTCAACCGTTAAGACGGTGTATAACTCGGTGTGCAAGCCGACCTTTATGACGTACGAAATGCAGAAGGAGGTGGAACAAGGACGTGTACTATGCGACCCCAACTGTCCGCCATCAGTGGAGCAATGGAAGGCAACGAATGCGACAACATATAAGGCGTATCGCCCTGCGTATTCTACGCTGTCTACCGTAAGTACGGTGGCGATGACTAGTGCGTCTATTTACACGGCGCCGTTTCCTTTTATCTCGGGATGCTGAAGGGCCTAATGGCCAATCATCTATTTTTTTAGGTATAGCCAAATAGATGGATTCAGGTGAATTACTACGAATCAGAACACAGTCGTGCAATCAAAATAATTGTTCGGTGGGTCCCCGCGGAATAGACGGCCCGATTGGGCCGCAGGGGTTACAGGGCCCACGGGGTCTCACGGGTCCAACCGGTACTGTAGGAACCGGTACAACTGGATGCACGGGAGTGAATGGTCTTACAGGCCCAACAGGAACAGTAGGAACGGGTCCTACAGGTTTTACAGGAGTGACAGGTGTTACAGGAACAAAGGGAAGCACAGGAGGAATAGGTTCAACTGGTTTTACAGGACCAATTGGAATAACAGGGCCAACAGGGCCAACAGGAGACACGGGGCCAATAGGGCCAACAGGACCAACAGGGCCAACAGGAGACACAGGTGCAACGGGAGACACGGGTGCAACAGGAGACACGGGTGCAACGGGGGACACGGGTGCAAGGGGAGACACGGGTGCAACGGGAGACACAGGGGCAACAGGAGACACGGGTGCAACAGGAGACACGGGTGCAAGGGGAGACACGGGGCCTGCAGGTACACAAAACATCTTCGAAGTAGGTGCAGGACCGCAGAATGGAATCACACTTACAGGTGGTTCGGCAGAGTTTTTGACCAATACCGTTGTATTAACGGTACCAACGGCAACTGCCAAATATCTCATTCTTGTCAATCTCCACGGACGCTACTCGGGTGGAGACGATTATCTCTTGGTATCCATCGGCCGTTCCGATGGAACAGTTACTCCAAGTACCTCCAATACCACCAATCTTTCCAATAATGTGACATTCGGTACAACCGACCTTGCTGTTGCGACAGGAACTACTTATCTTATGGCTTCGTCCTCCAATGCCACAAACGGAATGATGGGAATATCCATCTCTTTTGTCCATACGCCTGGTGTAGGAACCTTTACATTTTCCGTTCGTGTTCTCTCCAACGCTTCCATTAGCATCAACCAATATTACATCAACATCATCAACATTGCACAGTAATTTCGTGACCATCCATAGGAATGTCGCGATTCAAATCTCGTTTGGCGCGGCATGAGTGTTGTGAAACCGTCATGCCCGTTCCCGTGTTGCGGGTAGCACTTTTTTCTTCAGAAGCTCCGAAACCGATACATGAACTCAAGGACCAGCTCTTTCCCTATCACCAGGACGAATTTCAACCCACCATCGTCCCGATTGAGTTTTATTCTTATCCGCCGCCATCCGTTCCTCCCGCAGGGACGTTTCTGCAAATGGAAAAGGGTCCGATTCCGTTGGGCTATGTGCTGTGCGACGGTCGCGAAGTGTCACGGGAAACGTTTGCCCCTATTTTTTACGTCATTGGAACGTATTATGGTGCGGGGAATAATGTAGATACGTTTAACCTGCCGAACCTCGTGAATGATTCCAATCCATCCGTGGTGTACATCATGAAGACCTAAAACATCGTATCAAGATAGAGGGATGTCGTATCCAACCTATAATCCATGTCATCCGCCGCCGAATCCCTATACATCCTATGATGTCGCGGCGCCGGCCCTGCCTGGTGTTTATTATGCACCGACGACACTTCCGTGTCTGCGTCTATCCGGCCCGACGGGTCCGCCTGGGATTCACTTTGAAACGGGTGTTTCGGGCTACACGGGTGTAACGGGTGCAACGGGAATGCAAGGTGTGCAAGGCATTAAAGGAGAAACTGGATATAGCGGTGCCACGGGTACAAGCGGAGCAACTGGTACAAGCGGAGCAACTGGTGTGACTGGTTTTACAGGAGCAACGGGTGTGACTGGTTTTACGGGAGGAACTGGTATAAGCGGAGCAACTGGTACAAGCGGAGCAACTGGCGTGACTGGTTTTACGGGAGCAACAGGTGTGACTGGTACAAGTGGAGCAACTGGCGTGACTGGACACACGGGAGTTACTGGGCAGACGGGTACAACAGGGCACACGGGAGTTACAGGGCAGACGGGAGTTACAGGGCAAACGGGAACAACAGGGCACACGGGAGTTACAGGGCAGACAGGTGTTACTGGACAGACGGGAGTTACAGGGCACACGGGAACAACAGGTCCCACGGGAGTTACAGGGTGCACGGGCACAACAGGGCAGACGGGCACAACTGGTGCAACTGGACAGACTGGCACAACTGGTGCAACTGGGCAAACAGGAACAACAGGTCCCACTGGACAGACTGGCACAACAGGTCCCACGGGAGGAACAGGTCAGACAGGCACAACAGGTCCCACAGGTCAGACTGGTGTAACAGGTCCCACAGGAGGAACGGGTCAGACGGGTCAAACAGGTCCTACAGGCGTAACTGGTCCCACGGGTCTTACAGGAGTAACTGGTCCCACAGGTCCTACAGGCGTAACCGGTCCTACAGGGCCTACAGGCGTAACAGGCCTATCAGGAACAACCGGCTGCACCGGTCCAGGATTCTTCATTACCTCACCAGGAAACCAGCGTATTCTTCTCTCCGACGGCACACCCTTCGGAGCCACCACGGACAACACAGGCCAATTCCTCTACACGCTCCTGACGCAGACCCTTGCCGTTCCCACTGTATCCTTGACTACATTGCAACTCGGAACACAAACGGTTTATTCTCAGGCGAATGGACTCAGTATCAATCAAAACCTGGATGGTGGAACGTCTTCCTTGACCGCTCTTCACATTGCATCGGGTGTGAATCGCAATCTCGTGCTGGATTTCGCGGTGACCGGTCAACATACCGTCTATCTCGGCACACAGGGCACCACCATGAGCAACACCATGGTATTCGGTTCTTCATCCTCCACCACGTCCTTTGAATTCCGCTCCAATCTAGGTTTTCCTGCTGCACTCACGAGCGGCTCCACGCTCTTCCAAGTAAAGAATACGGGTCAACTGTTCGCTCCCTCGCTCAGCAATCAAGTTACCACCAATGTTCTCACGTACAATACGGGAACGGGTCAAATCGGCTACTCGCCTTCCGCTGCTTATAATGTAGTAACCTCGGGCGATGTTTTCCTTGTTAGCAGCGCATATACGTACTATATCCTCACGGGAACCAGCTCAACAATGTATGCCTTTTTACCGCAGGGTGTGTCGGCGTATTCGGGAATGTGGGTCGTATTTGTCAATACCAACCAAACTACCGCGTATACGATTCAATCGGACAATGCGAATATCTTTCTCCTAGGTGGCGTGGATGTCGCTTATATGCTGCCTGCCAACACATCGGTGAAAATGTTATACAATGGAACTCTCTGGTTTCCGACGCTGTAAATTGTTGATGTATACTAGAAATGCAAGGAGGAAACTGCCCGTGTTCAGGACAAGCTGGTGGCAAGCGTACACTTCGTACACTTCGTAAAAAGGGTGGCTCTCTCCAATCGCTTGGTAGGCGTTCCGTTCGCTCACTTCGTACACTTCGTACACTTCGTAAGCCAAAGATTTTGACCGGTTTCATGAAGAGCATCGCGAAGGCGGTCAGCTGCAAGAAGCGAACACGTCGTAATCACTAAGCCTAAGCAATAAGGCATCCCTTCTGAAGGTCATTGTGCAGCGCCTGGCGCTCGCCATCGCTCAGATTCGCTCCCTCCCACGCTCCACCCCTTACATTCTCTATTCCATACGTACGCATATTACGCTTGGTATAGGCATCCACATCGCCCGGTTTCTGGAACGGAATCACTTCCTCGATGCGAATCGGTTTGTGAATCTGTGTCCAAAATGGACCCAATCCCTCACGTAATTCTTCTAAGCGCTTCACGGGGTCCACCGACTCTCCGACATAGTACTTTCCATGCTCCAAGAGCACACGAAATAAGCTCACCGTCTGCGACATCTCTACCGTACCTACACACTTTTTCCTTATGCGGGAAACCGCATCTTCATTCTATGTCACACCTACATAGTACTCGTGATATGGATTACGAAGAGGAAAAAGAGCCAGACATCACGTCTCGGCGCGGATATCTCTTAAAGGACCTGGCGCGGGCCTTTCTGCAGAATCTCGGAGACACGGGCTCCATCGCCTCGGGTAAACTCCTGCACTTCACCGCCGACATGGTGACCTCTGGTGGGCTCCTCCTTTGGGAAAAACTCTGTTGGGATTATGCGTTCGACCACATCGGCGTGGCGTCGCCACGCATCTTCCATTACCTCTCCCGTAAGTTCAAGGACATTCATGAGAAGTCTGCCAAGCTATCCTTTGATGCGTTCTGTCGTCTTGCCGACGTACAGCGCCTTTGTTCCGAGATAGTTCTCATTCTCCAGGCGTGCCCCAAGAAAACCAAGCCGAAATTGCCCTCGGTTCCCATCGATACACACGACAACGAGAATTGGCTTCGCGGTGTGCTGCGGACGACCGATAAGGCTGCGGTGCGCAAAGTGTGGCAACGAAACACGGACCTGGAACCCATGCTGCATGCGGGAAACGAAATGGTGTTTGCGATTACCGAGGGTGCAACCGAGCGCGCGCTATTCTGGGCCAAATGGCTTCTTGAAGAAGATGCGCTCATTCGCAAACGGCATGGGTCTGGTTTGACGACGTTGGAGCGCGGCCCGCCGCAGTTCAAGTCTGCTCAGCGTGCCAGTGTCGGATACTATTTAATTGCCGTCTTGGCGGAAGTCTACAAGGAGTTCGCCGAGAAGGGTATGGTTCGTATGCATGAAGAGTTCCAGGCGCTCCTGGATTTGTATCGCACCGCTGATTCACGGCAGAAACGCAAAATGGATATCCTGGCGCTTATGGTTCAAATCCTGACGGATGTTCCGCGCTGGAAAGTGCCGGCTGCGCCGAGCCTTGTTCTGGACCCGACGCTGCTGGACCGCATGGTCTCCCAATCCGAAACGTTCTTTCGCGAGGTTCTTACGCTTCCTCTTCCTCATAAGCTTCTGCCCGCCACGGTGACAGGGATGAAAAAGAAGAAGGCCAAGGAGCCGAGCAAGGAGGATAAACTGAAACAACAGTTGGATTTTATTGACCAGGCGGCGATGTCGTTTTATAAGATGTAACGGGTCACATGAATATGCCCCGTTAGGAATAATCACTCCTGTAATCATTTCAGGTTCCGATTGATTTGCTCCGTCCATTGTTTAAAATCAAAGAGGACTCGGAAGTTGGACTTCAGATAATCAAACAGTTTCGGGTCTTCGTCTTTCATGTCCCTCAGTGCATTCGCGCCCTTCGGTAACTCGTATTTTACCGATGGCTCCGAAGGAAGGTCCAATTGATTAAGAAGCTGTCCACTCTGGGCTTGATTCTGCGTATTCTTGGCCTGTGCGGTGAGTCTCTTGTTCTCCTGAAGAGCGGCCTGCAGGGCCGCGTCGCCGTTCCAACGGTCAAACTTCGTTCCCATCTGTTGCTGCTGTTGCTGCTGTTGCTGTTGTTGCTGTTGTTGACACTGGGCCATCTGTTGGCACATATCGGCAAAGGGCTCATAATCCGCGAAGGAACTCGTGCCCGACATGGCGGCCTTTAAGTCCTCCTGGGACTGGCGCATGTGTTGGTTCATCCACTCCAGTGCATTTCGGTAGGGAGTCGGGTCCGCGGGAATGCCGCTGGCGCTAGCGACGCTGGGCGGCATCGGGTCCGTGAGCGGCGGGAATGATTTGCCTGTTTCCATAACGAGCCGTGTGATTTCCTGATTCAACTCCGTTTTGGTCGGCTGTGGCGGCTTTGCGCTATTTGGCCCCTCACCCAATGGAGCCTGTTCTATCTTGGACGACCAGGAAGTAGTCACGGCTTTTTCCCATGCAACCAAGAACTCATTATACGATGCCGCAAAGAGTTTGTACTTGGCTTCTATCGGGTCCTCAAATCGGTCCGTTTGTACATTGAATATCGTCAGGGCAATGAGTACCACCATCGCGACAAGGAGGACCCACATCTCTATTCGGAGCGTGAAAAAAACGGGGCGTACAGTAATGAGTCGCGCCTATTTTACCCAGAAACCGCTCGTGTCCTACTATTCCGACAAGGTCAATATCTATCAGAGTTGCGCCTTCATGGCGCTTCCCGTGAACGTTCGCACAGCCGTGCCGAGGCCCGAGATGATTCACCGTGTCACCCATTGCGGCGAGCCGTACCCTACTCCCTATCACTCACCAGTGCCTACTCAAAAGCCCACATGTTGCGAGCATTGCCAGGCTAATCGCACGGAGAGGTAGGATGGAACCCTTGCCCCTCTTGGTTTCCTACCAGGTCCGGTTTCGTGATGGGACGAGCATTAAAAAATGTTCCATTCGGGACTGGAATCGCATAGAAAACTACGTTCATAACAACGGGCTCGGGAATATCAGTCGCATCACATGCTATTTCGATGCACCTCACTATCCCTATCATGTTCACGTGCTTATCCTACAGCGCAAGGAGGATTACTTAGAGATGGTATTTCATTCCTATTACAATGCTCAGAACCAGCTGTGCGTGATTCATCCCGAGCAACAGCGGTACGATGGGTGGGCGATTCTGAGAGGGTTACAGAACAGTATTTTGTCGCATTACATCGTGGTATCGGATATAATGGAAAAAACCGCGGCCTAACATAGAATGTCTGATAAACTAGAAACGGCAAAGGTGGATGCGAATGCACCCGCCAAGTCGCCCCTATTCGGCACCGTTCGTATGACGTTTTATATTACGTATATTCTCCTTATTACTACGGGAACCATTACGCTCATTGAGGCGCTTCGCACGCCGAACGCGGCCGTCCGACACGTCATGAACTTGGAAACGTGCATTTCGGTGATTGCGGGCTATTTCTACTCTCAGTTCATTGAGAAAGTGAATCTGTCCAACGGTGTCCTGAATTACAAGGATATTAACGATATGCGCTACAACGATTGGTTCATTACCACGCCGCTCATGATTCTCGTACTCATGATGAGTTTGTCGTATTCCACGGGTCGGTACTCGGTGCATTTCGGAACATTCGTGCTCGGAATGCTCCTCAACTTCGGCATGCTCTTCTCGGGCTATCTCGGTGAGAAGGGGACGATTTCTAAGAAGATGGGGTGCGCTGTGGGATTCCTCTTCTTTTTGATGTTGTTCGGGCTCATCTACGTTTCGTTTGTTCGCGGATCGGGCAAAATGTTCAACTATGTGTTCTTCGGGCTCTACGCGGTTATCTGGTCGGTGTATGGCGTGACGTACTTGTTGGACGAAGAGACGAAGAATATTATTTACAATGTACTGGATGTCACGGCGAAGTGCTTTGTGGGACTCGGACTGTGGGCGTATTTCACGAAGATTATTGTGGAGTAAGCCGCCTGCGGCGGGCCGACGGGTTTTGCACAGGCTTTCACAAGCACTCGCAAGCACTCGCAAGCACTCGCAAGCAGTTGCAAGTCTCCACGCTTGCCGATTATTCGACGCGGATTCAGTCGGTCGGTGGTGCGACCACAGGGACCGGTGGGTTGAACATGTATGCCTCTACCATTGGATTGATGCCGACCGTCGGCGTCGGTATCGGCGTAACTGTGCCGACAACTGCACTTCATACAACAGGCGGTACATCATTATCGGGATATCCAACAAATACGATTGCACTCTTTCAGGCGGCAACAAGTGCGGGAGTAAATGATGCTGGAGTCATGATTGGTTCCATTAATGGTAATACTCCGTATATTTCGGATTATAGTTCTGCGAGCACTGGTCTTAATTTCTACACTAGCAATGCCCTTCGATTGAAGATTGCTACAAATGGAAATGTAGGCATCGGCATAGGAAGTCCGCCGTGGCCCCTATCCGTGATTGGAACCAATTTTAGTTGTATTACAGGAACAAATGTTTCTTCTACACTTACGATTGCTGGTAATTATGGAAATGCTGGAATATCTCAAGGAATTTCAGGTGGATATATTGAAGGAGGAACCAATTACTTTACGAATACCTATATGGCTTTTGGTACAAATGGTGGCGCTACAGGTTCTACTAAAACGGAAAGGATGCGCATCACGGATGGGGGCTTTGTTGGGATTGGCACGACGAATCCGATATATCCACTGTCTGTATTTGGTCTGGTTAGTCTTAATAGCTCAGGATATTTATTTAATTCGACTGGCTCATCAGGTACATATACTGGAGCAAATAATATAACTATTTATTCACAAGACTCTATAGTTTCAGCTGCGTTTGGATTTTGGGCATTATCTGATAGACGTGTCAAAAAGGATATACAGCCTATATCTAATTGTTTATCTATTTTGAAAGATTTCAATCCTGTCCAATACAAATATATCGATAATATAAAAAATAAGCAGTCTGTACAGACTGGATTTATTGCACAGGAAGTGGAGATTGTGTATCCTTTTGCTGTTACAGTACAAGAGAATGAAGAATACCTTCCTACGATTTATAAAAAAGTTTGTGTAGAGAAAATTACAAATGGATTACGTCTACATGATACTCTATCAATAACCGATGGGGTATCTGTACAGGTATATGATGCAGTTAATAAAGATTATATCACTACTTTTCATAAATCTACTCAACAACTAGAAACATCAGATGTGGACAAGATTGTATTAACAGATAATGGAGAGATATTTTTATATGGAACACTTGTATCAGATAGAAAAATATTAGAAAAGGATGCAATATTTACAATAGGTATTGGTGCTATTAAGGAATTGTCAGAACAAAATGCAGCATTACAATCCCAACTCGCCGCCCAATCATCTGCTATTGCCGCGCTGGAAGCGCGTCTTGCTGCCGCCGGTCTCTAACGCGATATTCGCTTTTACAAAAAGTATTTATCGTATTATAACAGCAATGGATGTGAGCTATAATTCAATAAACCGATATTTACTTAAATATTTTAATACTGGTCAATTGCCTGTAGTTCAATATAATTAATGTGTATATTTACAGGATTAACACCCTTTCCTGTTATATTCGCACGAATATTAATATACCCATGACTGTAAAAATTAGCACTTGGATCTGCTATTGTATTGCTGTATGCATCTCGTAAAATACCAGCTCCACCATATGTGCTTGGAAGAGAAAATGTTACTGTATATGAATTGGCGTATAGAACAAAATCAACATTCCAACTGCCTGCAGTCATATTATCACCATATATGACATATAGACGAAAATACCTTGTAGCTCCACTTGCGACTGCTGGAACTGCATACTGAAATGGCGAATATGTTAGGCTTCCACCAAGTAATGAAACGGTTGTATCGGCTGTTGTATTGATTGAAACACTAAAATTACTTGAATTCGCACCAACACCCCAAAATATTCTTCGATTCACAATATTTGTAAATCCAACCATGGCTAGCTGCGAGGTTCTTATTTTTCCACTAGGGATGTCTAGCGCGTATAATGGATTTGTCGTGCCGATGCCTACATTGCCTGTCGCACCATTGATACGCATAGCCTCGGTGTAAGTTATATCATTTGCAGCTGAACCATATAAATTATTAGTCTTTCTTACAAATACCAAATCAGCCTGTGCACCATAGTCATAATATGGACCCGCTCCATTATCACGATTAACAGCTTGTGATATAATACGAAAGGAATCTCGTGTACCCGTAGAACCACCTCCATATCCAAATCCAACAATGGATGTATTTGTATAATTGACAGTACCCGTTGTGGCGAGGGAAATACCACCAGAACTATATACATGAAGGGGTGCACTCGGCGCAGTCGTGCCAATTCCAACTTTACCATCATATGTAATCCGCATACGCTCTGTCCCTTGCGTACCAAATACAATATTCCTATCCATGTCACTAACCGTGCTAGACGCTGATAAATCAATATAGGATTGTTGATTTGTATTTGTACCCCCCCCTGCCGATAATCGAAGAAATCCGTCATCCGCACTATCGATTATAGAACCCGACCCTCTAATTTCAAATGCACCTGGTGTGATAGAAACAGCAGGTCTGGTAGAGGTATTCGTCAGATTCCCAGTGACTCGCATCGCCGATGCCGCATTTTTAATATGTAGCGACGCGCTCGGCACAGTTACGCCGATACCGACGCCGACGGTCGGCATCAATCCAATGGTAGAGGCATACATGTTCAACCCACCGGTCCCTGTGGTCGCACCACCGACCGACTGAATCCGCGTCGAATAATCCGCTAGCGCTGAATCCTTGGAGTGAAAATCAAAATACATCGTGTCCGCCTGGTCGCAACCGATTTCTACGAAGCGATTCGGTACATTCACGTTCTGTGCCAAGGTAATCGTTGAGGCTTGTGTGAGAATAGTAGATGCCGTCATCGTGGAGAATGAGACCGTACTTGCCGTCATCGTAGATGCAAGAAGTGATTGTAATCCTAATGCATTTGTCGTGCTCTGAATGCCGTTCGCGCCCACCGTAAACACCGTGCCAAGCGCCGCGCGCGTGCCCGCCGCCGTGTAAAAAATCGTACTTCGGAACGGGACGGCGTTTATCGTCGAGCCCGACATGGTATCTATCATCAGACACGATTAATTTGCTAAGCAATGCGTCGCGTTGTGATGTTTCAGAGTATGATGAGTTCTATGCCGTGGATTGAATCAGTGTAAACGTCACGGAGCTGCGAATGACATTACCAGAAACGGAATATCCACCCGACCCATTGTATTGTCCAAGACATACATAATCACTCGTTGATAAATATCCCGTCCATGATATGCATGCATTGTTGTTATTATTGATAACCGCGACATGTGCAAGCATACCTCCTCCATTCTGACTCGTATTCGGTGTGTAATTCGGATTCGCTCCATAGTTGTTGTAATCATTCTGGTTCCCACGATTCTTGGAAATGATTACTTCTGAAGAGCCTGCCATACGGGTTGTCCATGAAATCGTATAGATTCCATTAAACGCTGGAAAGTACTGTCCTTTTGTCATCGTCATAACAGTATTTCCATACGAACCCGAATAGCTATAACTAATGTAACCAACGACTCCAGTTGTAATCACATCACCGGATGTGCTCCATGCCGACCCTCCGTTTCCACCATACACCACGATTCCTGAACCATCTGATGAATTGCAGTTGAATACTGTGGACCCATAATATTGCTGGATGACGCGCTGAGACATGCGCGCTCCACCCACAACGTCCATTGCGTATTGCGGCGAGGTCGTACCGATTCCCACGTTTCCTGCGTACGAAATGCTATTTCCACTCGTCGTCCACTGAGTGGCGGTACTGGCGGAAGAGGGCGTAGTAAACGCGAGGTAGAGCTCACCGACTTGGCCGCAATCCTGCCACGTCAAATAATTGGCTGTTGTAATAAACCGGAAATAGGTAAAGGTCTGCGTGGTATACGAATACGTAGTTGTTGTCGCGTTTTGAGTCGTATCGGCCGTGATGGCCTGAGTACCTGCATAGTTCATCAGAATGGAGGTTTTTGCCTTGGAAAAGTCAGTGGTAAATGGATTCGCCGCCAAGGAAATAAGTTGCAACGGATACCAACTCGACCCATCATTGGACCCCACCACATACATCGTTTTCTGCTGTGCTTGCCACGAACCCACCGCAAAAATATAGGAATACAAGGTCAGCGGGAAGGAACTCTGAATCTGGACCCATTCACCCGACACCGCTCCGATTCCGCCAAGAACCGTAGTGGACGCGGAACCAATATAATTTCCAGAAGAATTGTACTGACCTGCTGGAGATAACTGGCCGAGCCAATTCTGACCATAGGCATGAGTATTATTGAAGGCGGCATAGGCAGCAGAGGCAGCAGAGGGGCTGCAACTTGATATCCATGTTATACCATTCGTTGTGGACCATGTGTTAGAGGAGAGACCAGTTGTATTGGGTACAATGATTCCTCCACCGAGTGAATAGGGCGCACCGTTCACATAGAGTCCTCCTGTGACATTGACAGTTCCCGCGACATCCATGGCGTACTGCGGAGCAGTCGTACCAATACCGACGTTTCCTGTGTACGAAATATTGGAACCGATGGTAGACCATTGGGAGGATGTACCGCTAGATGATGGGGTAGTGAACGTGACATACCACTCGCCGATTTCTAGGTAGCTATTCGTTCCATATGTATTCGTTCCAATAATTCGGAAATAAGTATAGGCATTGGATGTCGTAGAATATGTCGTTGTCGTAAGAGAACTGTTACCGAATGTCTGTGAACCCGATGTCGCTACGATAATAGTTCCTGGGACATAGGTATTATAAGCAGTATTGGTTTGTGCAACGCCAACGGATTTCTGAATGGGATACCATGTGGTTCCATCCATTGAACCAATAATGTAAAATGTATTTGGAATTTGGAATGGACCGCCACCTGTTGCAAGCTGATATGAATACATCACAAGAGGGATGGAACTTTGAAGTTGGACCCAGTCTCCTTGTATGGAACCGATACCTCCTTGGATAGTCGTTGTTATCCCTGTTGAATTGCCGGTGGTTGTATAGGTGGTTGATGTATTCGCCCATGAGTCCGCTGGTGTATTATTGAACATCCGATAGGGGTTGTATCCAGAAAGATTCGTGCTCGCACTCACCGTCCAATTCACGTTGTTTGCGGTCCACGTGCTGGAAGCGAGTCCTGACGTATTGGGTACGATGATTCCTCCACCGCTAGTAAGTGCCGAACCGTTCACGTAAAACCCACCTGTTACATTGACACTGCCTGCAACATCTAGCTTATACTGTGGCGTGGTGGAGCCGATACCGACGTTTCCTGTGCTGTACGAAATATTGGAACCGATGGTAGACCATTGGGAGGAACCGCCTGAAAACGCCGAACCATTCACATACACTCCACCTGTGACATTGACGCTTCCCACAACATCCATGGCGTATCGTGGTGTAGTCGTACCGATTCCCACGGAACCGGTTATGTATGATAGGGTGGAACCGATGGTAGACCATTGGCTGCTTCCGCCTCCACTCGTAATCTGCGTTCCATTCACAAATAGCGTGGTGGCATTGATGCTGCTGCCGCTCAACGTGGAATACGTAATGGCGCGTGTATTAATGGAGGAAACCAGTGAGGTGGAGGCGGTCACGGTGGAATAGCTGATGGTCGCCTTCCGTAATGCGAGTTTTGATGACGCCATCTATGGTATGTGCGGAAAGATGATACCTTTGTTTGTTGACACGGGTATCATCTATTTTTTGATGGTCTTCTAAAAATACATATGCAATAATTTACATCTATGGCAATACATCGGTGCAGGGGTGTGGGGAGGTAGCCCGCCAAAGGCGGGCGTAACGTCCCCACTAGTTGAGTTTCAGCAGGTTCACCTTGTACGTTCCATTGACCACCGCATTGGTCGGAACGAGGTACAATCCGCTGCCCGTGGTGGTTCCATTGCCACCCACGATGCTGAGGGAGGCCGATGTGGAGAATCCGCCAAAGACCGTCGTATTCGTTCCATCATAGGCCAGGTATCCCACCGCGCTCTGCTTGCCCGAGGCGTTCACCGACACCAACCAGACACCCGCACCCGCCGCCGTAATCACATTGGTACCCGTTGCAATCACCGCCGCAATGGTTGGCGAGGTCACCGTGACACTCGGGTAGCTCAGGTTACGCACCGTTCCAAACAGCGTCGTGGAGACGGTAGAGGCGTTACCAATCGTCACCGTATTGCTTCCATAGCCCGTCGCGCCTTGGCCAATCACAATCTCGTTAGAATTGGACGCGCCCTGGTACGGTGTCGCCAGTGCACCCACATAGACGTTGTTGGTACCCGAGAAGGGCGTAGTCGTGTATCCCGCCGCGTATCCAATCGCCATGTTATTGGTGCCCGATACGTTGCCCGCCAAGGCACTCTGTCCCACCACCGTGTTGGAAACACCACCTGTTCCACCGCCCACCGTGATGCTGTTAATGGTGCCAATGACCGACAAGTCGGCTGGCGCAGTTCCCGTGCCCACAATCACATTGCCGCTCGTGTAATACGCAGTGGTTCCCGTGGCGCCCCAGACACTTGGTCCCGTGGGGCCCTGCAGACCCGCAACGAGGAGTGTCAGCGTGAGGCGCGAGGTCGTCTGCACCGTGGCCGTCGCATTGTCCATGTAAGAAACGCCGAGCGAGGCATTCGGAGCCAGGAGAATCGTGAACGAGTTGGTCACCGCCACGTTATCATTGTACCGTCCGCCATAGGTAGTCGTGGAACCACCCGAGGTAACCGTGATAACCGTGTAGCCACCACCCGTGACATTCAGGAACATGGAGTAATCCACCGAGAGCGGCATCGTCGTCGTCGTCGTGTTCGTAAACAGACCCGCCGCGTAGTTCAGACCCATCGCCCCTAGGGTTGTGGTAGACTGTGCCGCATCGCGTGTGTCCCACAAGGTGGTTGTTAGCGTGTTCGCCGTGATGGTCTGGGTCGCGCTCGGATACAGCGATACCACCGATGAGGAGGCCGATACACCCTGTGCACCCGTGGCGCCCTGCTGGCCCGCGGAGAGGAGTGTGATGGTCACGCGTGAACTGCTCTGCACGGTCGGTGTTCCATTGTCCGAGTAGTAGATTCCCACTGTGGCACCTGGTGCAAGGAGGAGGCTGTACGAATTGTTGAATCCGTTGGTCGTGTTGTACATGCCGCCATAGGCCGTTCCATACGTGGAGGCCGTACCATTCACACCAATCGCCGAGTATCCACCCGCAGAGGTATTCAGGAAGACCGTGTACTCCACGAGAAGGGGAAGGGTGCTTGCCGTTGTATTGGTGAACTGGCCTGCCGCGTAGCTGAGACCAATGTTGCCCGTTGATTGGGTGAGGTCATCCACCAACCACGTCAGAAGAGTGACTGTGCTGGCCGTGATGGCCGACTGCGAGCCCGCTGTCTTGGATAGAGCCGCAACCGAGCCCACAGGACCCGTCGGTCCCACCTGACCCGTTGCACCCGCTTGGCCAGCCGTCAAGAGCGTCAGTGCAATACGCGAGCTGGTCTGAATGGTTGCACCCGAGCCCAGATTGTCCATGTAGTAGATTCCCAGCGTGGAACCCGATGGCACGAGCACCGAGTACGAATTGGTGAATCCGTTACTGTCATTGTACATTCCGCCATACGGTGTCGTCACGCCGCCTGTCGTAATGCCCACGTACGAGTAACCACCCGTTGTCGTATTCAGGTTGATGCTGTACTCCACCAAGAAGGGCAGGGTGCTTGCGTTGTTGTTCGTAAACAGACCCGTGCCGTTCGCGTATATCATGTTCGTGTTGCCCGTGGATTGACCCGCGTCCACCGTTGGCCACTTCACCGTCGTCGCCGTCAGTGAGGCGCTCTGCGAGCTCGCGGTCTGCGACAGAATCGCCACCTGTCCCACCGGTCCCGTCGCGCCCTGCTGGCCTGCGACAAGGAGGGTGGCGCTCACACGCGAATCCGTCTGGATGTTGCATGTCAGATTGTCCATGTAGTACACGCCAAACGAGGCCGCTGCTGGGAGGACAACCGTGTACGAGTTGGCGAAGCTGTTATTGTCGTTCAACATCGTTCCATATTGCGTCAGAACGGAGGACACCGTGACACCCACAAACGATACACCGCCACCTGTGATGTCCGTGCGGATGTTGTATTCCACGAGGAGCACCATGGGAGACAGGGTCGTATTCGTAAAGACGCCCGCCGAGTAACTCAGTCCGATGCTTCCTTGCGACTGCGCCGTATCCGCGACGGCACCCCAGTTCACCACCGCGGCGGAACCACCCGCTGTAATCGCCTGAGTCGCGGGGCTCGTCTGGGTGGACTGGCTATACGAAATCGTCGCCACGGAGCCGACGGCACCCGTTGGACCTGTGACACCCTGTGCACCCGCGGTAAGAAGCGTCACTGAAATCGTTGAGCTCGTCTGAATCGTGGGCGTGCCCGCGTCCGTGTAGTACACCGAGAAGGTCGCCGAGGGCGCCAGGAGAATCGTGTAGGAGTTCGTGAAGGCGTTATCCGTGTTGTATCGGATGGCGTAGTTCGTGGAACCCACACGGATGTAGGATGAGCCCGTGCCCGTGACATTCAAGAAGAGCGCATACTCAATCAACAGTGGGAGAGTTACCGTCGTGTTGTTCGTGAACACGCCTGCCGCGTAGGTCAAACCTGTGGAGTTGACGGTTTGCGCGACAATGTCGGATGACCAGAGGACGATGGTGGGAGTATTCGCGGCTAGTGGTCCCTGCGCTGCCGTCAGAGTCTTGGACATCATTGCAATCGGGCCACCCGCTGGACCCGTGACACCCGTTGGACCAGTGAGAGTGCTGCCGCCGCCACTGCCGCCGCTGCCAGGCGGGCCTTGAGGTCCCTGAATACCCTGGATACCCTGAGGTCCTTGAGGTCCCGTGGCTCCGAATCCTGTAGGTCCCGTGTCACCAGCACCCGTTGCACCGGTTTGTCCCGTTTGTCCAGTGGAACCCGAGATGCCGGCTGGACCGGTTGTACCGGTTTGACCCGTTTGTCCCGTGGAACCCGAGATGCCGGCTGGACCCGTTACACCGGTTGGACCCGTTGTTCCTGTTGTTCCCGTGTAACCTGTTGTTCCCGTTGTTCCCGTTGTACCGGTTGTTCCTGTGTAACCTGTTGGACCGGTCATTCCCGTTGAGCCCGTGGTTCCTGTTGTACCCGTTGTGCCCGTTGAGCCGGTTGTACCGGTTGTTCCTGTGGTACCGGTTGTACCGGTTGTGCCCGTTGCTCCCGTCGCACCGGTTACACCGGTTGTGCCCGTTGCACCGGTTACACCGGTTGTGCCCGTTGCACCCGTTGCACCCGTTGAGCCCGTTGTACCAGTTGTACCCGTGGTACCCGTTGTACCAGTTGTTCCCGTGGTACCCGTTGTACCAGTTGTTCCCGTGGTTCCTGTGGTTCCTGTAAAACCAGTGACGCCCGTGGCTCCCGTAATGCCTGTTTCAATGTAACCAAACGCAATGTTCGTAAGCGTATCGCCAATCGTATAGATGTTGAATGTTCCATACAGTGCAGATGTGTTCAGCAAGCTGTTGCTATAGATTTGCACACCATTCTTGTAATAAAACACACCCAATGAGGTCGCCGCTATCGTAAATCGGTCGCCTGTGGTATACGTCTGGGCAGGTGTCATCGGGTTCGGTCCCGCATTATTGTAATACGCCAGCGCACTGCCGCCCTGGAATGAGATACCATACGTGTAGACCGAACCGTTTGCCGCAGTGGACAGGACAATGTCGCGCTGACCCGCGGATGCCGACGGGATGATGGCCGTGACAAACGTGTTCTGGTACGGGTACGATTCTAGCGTATTGGTCTTGGACTGCGAGCCATTGGTTCCACTCGTCTTTGCAACGGAGTTCACCAACGGAAGTATGATATTGGTTGTCGCCGGCACCAACGTGAACAGGGCTGGACCCTGAATACCAGACATACCCGTGGTTCCTGTTGCACCGCTTGCACCCGTTTGTCCCGTGGCTCCCGTTGCGCCGCTTGTACCGGTTGCTCCTGTTGCTCCGCTAGTACCCGTTGAGCCTGTAGTACCCGTTGTACCGGTTTGCCCTGTGGGACCGGTGGTTCCCGTTGTTCCAGTGGTACCCGTGGTACCGGTTGTACCGGTTGTACCCGTGGTACCGGTTGTACCGGTTGTACCCGTGGTACCGGTTGTACCGGTTGTACCCGTGGTTCCTGTGGGACCGGTGGTTCCTGTGGTTCCTGTGGTACCGGTTGTGCCCGTTGTACCGGTTTGCCCTGTGGGACCGGTTGTACCGGTTGTACCGGTTGTACCGGTTGTACCCGTGGTTCCTGTGGTTCCTGTTACTCCCGTTGAACCGGTTGTTCCTGTGGTACCGGTTGTACCGGTTTGCCCTGTGGGACCGGTGGTACCGGTGGTACCTGTTACTCCCGTTGAACCGGTTGTTCCCGTGGTTCCTGTGGTTCCTGTGGTTCCTGTTACTCCCGTTGAACCAGTTGAGCCCGTGGTACCGGTTGTTCCCGTTGTACCGGTTGTACCGGTTGTACCTGTGGTTCCTGTGGTTCCTGTGGTTCCTGTTACTCCCGTTGAACCAGTTGAGCCCGTGGTACCGGTTGTTCCTGTTACTCCCGTTGAACCCGTTACACCCGTTGAGCCCGTGGTACCCGTTGTTCCAGTGGTTCCCGTTACTCCCGTTGAACCCGTTACACCAGTTGAGCCCGTGGTACCGGTTGTACCTGTTACTCCCGTTGAACCCGTTACACCAGTTGAACCCGTTACACCAGTTGAACCCGTTGTTCCAGTGGTTCCCGTCGGGCCGTTGTAGGCCACTTGGATGATGGTCAGATTGACCGACGGTGTCGCAGGGTAGTACGTTGATGCTGCCGTCGCCAAGAGCGTGACCTGTGCACCCGTTGAATAGCAGTACAATGCAATCGTATCACCCGCCAACGCGTTGATGATGATGTTGTTAACCGCTACCACCTCAAACGGCGAGCTGCTTGGGATGTTCGGAATCAGATATTGGAAGTTCGAGTTCGGAATCACTGCTCCGTTCTGAACGAGCCAGTAATCAATCGTGGACCCACGTGCTTCCGCCGATAGCTGCAAGGAACCTTGTACCAAGTACGTTCCCGCAAATTGGAAGGTCACTACACCACCCGACTGTGACATGCCGTTTTGAACAAAGTAGTTGTTCATCGTAATCAGCGTGGGTGCCGTGCCGGCAATCGGAATCGCTTGGCTCTGCGTGGAATAGTACGCTCCATGGTATCCCAGTGCGCCACCCGCGCCCACTGGACCGACAGGACCGGTTGTACCAGTTGTTCCCGTGATTCCCGTTGCACCTGTCGCACCCGTTGCACCCGTGTTGCCCAGAACACCAAAGGATGTGTGGACATGCGAGTAGTTCGTGGTTCCCTCGTAATACGTGTTGATGGTCGCGCCGCTGATTGCCGTCGCATACACCTTTATCACGAGGTAGGTGTACATGGAAATATCAGTGTACTGGAACAAGCTGGCCAGCTCGTATTGCTTATTCGCGGTGTCGTTGATGAGAGCGCCACCCGATGCTACACCAATCTGGGTCTCCACGCCGCCCGCCGTGCGTCCATAGAGTTGGTAGGTCAGCGTCACCTTGTTCTCATCTGCCACCGTCGCCGCCGCAGCAAAGAGGTTCATGTCCCAAACACCGCGAGGAATGAACGGCGACACATTCAGCGATGAGACCGTGCATCCAAATGAGGTAATCAGCGTTGTACCCGTTGTCAGCACGGAGTTCACCGTTACCGTCGCATTTGTATTGGAAAAGATGGACATCTCCGAGTATCCGTTGATACCCGCCGAGACGCCCTGGTTCAAATACAAGAGAAGACCCGAGGTGGTTCCATTGATGCCCGCTGGACCTGTGGCTCCTGTCTGTCCCGTGTGACCCGTTGGGCCGTCAACTCCATCCAAGTTCACGTTGTAGACCACCGGCGAGGTAAAGGAACCGTTTACATTCGTAATCTTGTTCACAATCATCGCACCCGTGTCGTATGTGTACGAGGAGACCGAGCCCTCAAAGGAGTTAATTCCCGCAACCGAATTGATAACGAGCACCGAGTTACCCATGATGTACGCCAGCTTCGGCTGCACCACGAAAGAGACAGAGCCGCCTACCACTGGGTTAAGGATGACTGCAGTTGTCGTAGATGTGTTGAAGCGGTCGGCGTATCCCGTTGGACCCGTCACACCTGTAGTGCCTGTTGAACCTGTTACACCCGTGGTACCTGTGATTCCCGTGACTCCCGTGGAGCCCGTGGTACCTGTGGTTCCCGTTGCACCGGTTGTACCGGTTACACCCGTTGTACCTGTGGTACCCGTTGTTCCAGTGGTTCCCGTTACACCGGTTGTACCGGTGGTGCCCGTTGCTCCACTAGTACCGGTTACACCCGTGGTACCGGTTGTACCGGTTGTACCGGTTGTTCCTGTGGTTCCCGTTACACCCGTTGTACCGGTTGCACCTGTGGTACCCGTTACACCTGTTACACCTGTTACACCCGTGGTACCAGTGGCACCGGTTGTACCGGTTGTGCCCGTGGTTCCCGTTGTTCCCGTTGTACCGGTTACACCCGTGGTGCCGGTTGTACCGGTTGTGCCCGTGGTACCGGTTACACCAGTGGTACCGGTTGTACCGGTTGTTCCTGTGGTACCCGTTACACCTGTTGTACCAGTTACACCTGTGGTGCCTGTGGTTCCTGTCGTTCCCGTTACACCTGTTGCACCGGTTACACCTGTGGTGCCTGTGGTTCCTGTAGTTCCAGTGGTACCTGTGGTACCCGTGGTTCCTGTGGCACCGGTTGTACCGGTTGTGCCCGTGGTTCCCGTTGTACCCGTTGTACCCGTTGTACCTGTGGTGCCTGTGGTTCCAGTGATTCCCGTTGTTCCCGTGGTTCCCGTTGTGCCCGTGGTTCCCGTGGTTCCCGTTTCACCCGTCGCACCGGTTCCCAGAGGACCCGTCATACCTGTGACACCTGTGATACCCGTTACTCCTGTCGTACCCGTGGTTCCCGTTCCTACCGCACCCGTTGGACCCGTGATACCTGTTGCACCCTGTTCACCCGCGGTAAGAAGGGTAATCG
>Ga0214921_10003834_pt1 | contig 22733 bp, 18 predicted proteins | sample LL1505_MetaG_FD_177992 | JGI IMG/M metagenome (GOLD analysis project Ga0214921, IMG submission 177992) | Freshwater microbial communities from Lake Lanier, Atlanta, Georgia, United States - LL-1505 | ecosystem: Environmental > Aquatic > Freshwater > Lake | place: USA: Georgia | collected... | reverse complement strand
TACCATGAGTCCTACTACCATGAGTCCTACTACCATGAGTCCTACTACCATGAGTCCTACTACCATGAGTCCTACTACCATGAGTCCTACTACCATGAGTCCTACTACCATGAGTCCTACTACCATGAGTCCTACTACCATGTCTCCTACTACCATGTCTCCTACCACCATGAGTCCAACGACCATGGCACCTACCACGATGAGTCCTACCACGATGGCTCCTACCACCATGAGTCCAACGACCATGGCACCTACTACCATGTCTCCTACTACATTGGCTCCTACTACCATGAGTCCTACTACCATGAGTCCTACTACCATGAGTCCTACTACCATGAGTCCTACTACCATGTCTCCTACTACCATGTCTCCTACTACATTGGCTCCTACTACCATGAGTCCTACTACCATGAGTCCTACGACGATGAGTCCTACTACCATGACTCCAACTACCATGACTCCAACCATGATGCCAACGACTATGGTGCCAACGACTATGATGCCTACAACGATGGCTCCAACGACCATGGCTCCAATGACCATGGCTCCAACGACTATGAGTCCTACGATGATTCCTACAACTATGATGCCTACAACGATGGCTCCAACGACCATGGCTCCAATGACCATGGCTCCAACGACTATGAGTCCTACGATGATTCCTACAACTATGGCACCAACAACGATGTCTCCTACGACTATGTCTCCTACGACTATGGTGCCTACTACCATGATTCCTACGACCATGCGTCCTACGACTATGGCACCAACAAAGATGATGAGTCCTACGATGATGAGTCCTACGACGATGAGCCCAACTACCATGACTCCAACCATGGTGCCTACTACCATGATTCCTACGACCATGCGTCCTACGACTATGGCACCAACAAAGATGACACCAACGACTATGAGTCCTACGATGATTCCTACAACTATGGCACCAACAACGATGTCTCCTACGACTATGTCTCCTACGACTATGTCTCCTACGACTATGTCTCCTACGACTATGTCTCCTACGACTATGTCTCCTACTACCATGATTCCTACGACCATGCGTCCTACGACTATGGCACCAACAAAGATGACACCAACGACCATGCGTCCTACGACCATGCGTCCTACGACCATGCGTCCTACAAAGATGACACCAACGACCATGCGTCCAACGACCATGCGTCCTACAAAGATGACACCAACGACCATGCGTCCAACGACCATGCGTCCTACGACCATGATTCCTACAAAGATGGCACCAACGACCACTATGGCACCTACTGTTTTATACAACAGTCCTCCTCTCTCACAACTCACATCTTATTTACAAATTGACAAAGACATTCAAAACAAAATGGCACATGGTGACCCCTACCAAGAAGCAAGGCTGGTCGATTTGAATGATTCTTACCGCAAACGATATTTAGATTACATCAAAATTGTCATGGCTGCAGTACTCGCATGTTTCTTTGTATGGTTTTTTTATATTATTAATCAATACGAAGTATTACCGAGTGGAATCATTGAATTACTTATAATTATTACTGTATCCACATGCATTGTTTATATTTATATATCTTATGGACAAACATACAGACGCATGATCTATTGAATTATGACAACATTGATTATTCGCCGCCGGATACAAGTGCGAATGCAAATGCAAGCACGAATTCGAATGCTCTGACTATTCCTACAAAAAATATAAGCCCAACACCAACACGTAATAATTCACAGGTGTGATCGAATCCTGTATGTCCTTCTGGATACGAATATTCAGAACAAACGGTAATGTGTGAATTGAATTTGAATTTAGATACAAGCCAGATCGAATCCGTTATATATGGTAAAATCCAACAATAATTTATAAAATCCAACAATAATTTATAAAATCCAACAATAATTTATAAAATATAATTATAATATAATTATAATATAATGCCTTTAAGTGTAAGCATTTCAGGTTTGTCTACTACTAGTATTATTGATACTTATACTGTATATAAATATACTAATTCAGACACACCTAGTAGTGTTACTTTTACTGGAAGTGGATATATTGATATATTAGTGGTTGGAGGAGGAGCAAATTCATTTCAGACAAAACTTCCGGCATCACAGCGTGATCCGCCAACTCAGATATTCGGAGGAGGAGCCGGAGGATTTATTGAAATTTTAAATTTTCCTATTAGTGCCGGAGAATATAGTATAACGGTTGGTAAAGGAGGGGAAAATAGTCCTGGTACTTCATCTAATTTTATTGGAAATGGTATTGGTATTGGTGCAGGAGGAGGTGGAGGATCTACTACATCTAGATCTAGTTCAGCTTACAATGGAAAACATTACAATGATACTAGTACTAGTATTACACATGGATGTGGTGGAAGTGGTGCGTACATTCATTCTGGTACTTATATAGGTCACAAAAAGGGAAATAGTAAAGTTACAGATTTAAGTAATGTCACATATGGTTGTAATGATGGATTAAATAGTAATGGTACAAGTGCAAGTGCAGGCGCAGGACCAAACGGTGCTGGAATAAAGTCTGTAATTATAGATGAAGTATGTTCCGCGGCTAGTAATCAGTCTAATGGTAGTTATGGTTCAAATGGTCATTGGAGTCATGGTAATGCTCCCTGGGAAAACTCTGGAAGACCCGGAATAGTAGCATTTAGAATCAGTTCATACCAACCACCTACGATTGGACCTACCATTGGACCTACTATTGCAGCTACTATTGCAGCTACTATTGCACCTACTATTGCACCTACTATTGCACCTACTATTGCACCTACTATTGGACCAATCCGTGTATCCACTCTTAGTAATACTGCACCTACCATTGCACATACCATTGCACATACCATTGCACCTACCATTGCACCTACCATTGCACATACCATTGCACCTACCATTTCACCTACCATTAATAATACTACTATTAGTGTTGGCGATACAACCACCATGGCACCAACTAAATATACGCCTCCATCGAATAGTTGGCTGCCATATCCAGTAGATGAAACACATTGTCAATTATGCGAAGATCCTAACTTAAATGAGCTTATTAAAGAACAGATCGCTCCAGACAATACCAGTTCATTATTTGAATCTTATTACAAATCTCAAAATCAATCAATGCAAAGTTCAAGTCAGCAATCATTATTTAACATATTGAATCAAACAATTACGTTTAAAGATGCAAGTGACAATATATTTACCTACAAAGCCTTTACGAAACCGCCTTCTAACAAAATGACATATTCTAATAACCAGATAGAAATTCCATTGGATAATGATTTGGTTTGGACTCGACAATTAAAGACCGCAATCACAAAACCAGATCATCAAAAAACAACAAATAGTCAAGGAAATATAGTTCAATATGATTTTAATTATACCACCATCGATAATAGTAAAAATAATATTTTAGTGTATTATGATTGCAGAACCGCACATACCGGTTATAAAAAACCGAATATCATAAAAGATGATATAAAAGGACATTATACAATCGAATTCGCTTCCACTGCTACAGATATATTAGAAAGACAAGCACATATACATGTTGCCGAGTATACAGATCAAGACTACGATTCATTCCGTAGAGACGGAACCGGTATTATGGATTTTTTTGTACGCACTTATCCGAAAATTGTTATGAATATAAATAATTTACCCAAGTTAAATAAAACAAATAACCTCATTAATTCTTCTCAATTTAATTCTTCACTTACACAACAAGTGCTTTCCTCTTTTGATATAATCAATTTAATTGGTGAATATTATAAAACACTTTGCAAAAATAGAGAGAAAATCAATGAGTATCAGAGTATCATCTCTACAAATATTGCATCGGATACTTTATATCAAGACAATGTTGAAGCATATAATAAGACATATTTAAACGTTGTCAATATATCTGCCGGTATTTTAGTTGCAATTGGATGCATTTATAGCATATTAACTATTTCCCCAAACAAATAACCAAACAAATAACCTATGAATTGATGCAAATGAATTATTCCATCTCTAGAAACAAAACACAATAATTTTTCTTTCAATAATATAAATATAACTATGAGTTTGATTTATATTCACGAATCAATTATTAAAAATACCACTTCACCATCCATGAATCCAATATCCATGTTGGATCGAAATTCATCTATTTCAAACAATTATATTGATATTTCATTTTGCGATTTGCAAAGCGTGAATAATTATTTAAATTCACAAATCACGAATTTTTCCAACACGTTCTCCACGAATAATCAAGCAAAGATTAGTATTCTTAATTGTGGCGAAAAAACAATGCAACAACGATACTTAGATATACTTACAATGCAATTAGCATTCAACGGAATCCTTAGTAACTTGAGTAAACATGTATATGGAGACGATTTTTTGAATCTTAAAGATACACAACAACAAAATATTAATATGAGACAAACCTTAACCACCGAATTAAATGAATTGAGTAGAAACGATCCGAATGAAATATTTAAATCTGCACAATTTGATTCTACTATATATTCAACGATTCTGTGGATAATTTTAGCAATAGTACTTATTTATTACATTTTTATTCGTCTGGATGGAGAATAGAATCAGTAAATCAATCATACAAAGATAAATAAATAATATGTATAAAAAATATAGATGACTTCAACACCGACTCCAATTAATCGTCCAAATCCTCCAATGTATGGTAATTTATTACAAACAGTTCAACGAAAAACAATCGCACAATTATTGCACGATTTACAAACCAACTCCGACAGAATGAATTCTTATGTGACAGAATTGAATACCATCATAGCAAATGGTACAATTCCGAATGCACCCGATAATATATATACCCCCTTACCAAATAAACCCATTGCATACACATCTATCAATCAAAAACGATTGGAAACCACCGCTGATGTTGCAAATGATGATACGAACCAGCTCCTTTTTCATCAAAATACCATGTATATTATGGGTACAATCACTTGCGCAACATTGATTATTTCCGCCATTTTTTTCGCAAGAGATCGATGATTATTCCACCGTAACCACTTTTGCCAAATTCCTCGGATAATCCGGAGACAATTCACGAATCACCGCGATTTCATATGAAATCCACTGTAGGTAAATATTCGCGAGAACCCCGCCAAACGTCTGGTTTTTTGGTACTGTCCACGTCTTTTTCATTGAATCACTGTTTTTTTCGCCCATTTTCTGAATCAAGAGAACATCCGCGCCTCTTCCCGCAACTTCTTGATATACATTTTCGTGTTTCTCTGCATACTCTTCGTCTATATCCAACAGGATAATTGGCAACCCCGGTTCGATTAATGCAAATGCGCCATGTTTGAGCGCAGAAGACGAATACCCCTCCGCATGAAGATAAGCCACTTCTTTTATCTTCAATGCACCCTCTCTCGCAATCGCTTCTTGCTGGCGTTTCCCCAAAATGAAAATCGTTGTTTTTTTTGCCCAGGTCTCCAACAGGGATTTGGTGAGGGGGTCTTCTTTCAACTGGCGAATTGTATCCAATACCTGTTGGAGATGAAAGGGGAGATTGCATAAATCTTGGTAATAGTGGGACTCACGCGAATAATGGGAATTGCGTGATGTGCACAGTTGACTTTGAGTTTGTATTTGAGTTTGAGGTGGTTGGTGATTCGTGAAAAACCATTCCGAGATCATTGATAAAATGACGCATTGGTTTGTAAAGGATTTGGTCGACGCCACTGCTATTTCGCGTCCGGCGTTTATGTAGACACCGCAATCCGTATCTCTAGCAATCATGGAATCGACCACATTTACTACGCCGATTTTCATACATCCGCATTTTTTGGCAATTTCGATGCATCTGTGCAAATCTTTGGTTTCGCCAGATTGCGATAGAAAAATAGTGCCGACACTTCCTACATCGGATTTCGGTATGTCTTTTTCGTCGAATTCGGCGCCATCGAATATTTGTACGGTATGAAAAATCCCCGATTGTTTGAATAAGTCGATGGACCAAAGACCCGCGTGATAAGATGTACCGCAACCCAACAGGATCAAATGGCGAACCTGTATTAGTTTGGCCTTGTTCTCCTCTTTCTCGAATCCGCCGAATTTAATATGGAAATCCGTCGTTTTCGAAATACGGCCCTTGTTGTTCATTGCTCGGACAACTGCATCCGGCTGTTCGTATATTTCTTTCAACATCCAATGGGCGTATTCCGGTGGTAATGTTTCCATTTCCATCGGCGGTTTTATTTTCAAAGGATACAAATGGACAATGTCGCTATAACGAATCGCATTCTCCGTGTATTCGATTTCAATTATGTCATGGTTCTCGAGAACCACGTATTTTTCAATATGGTTCGAAAACGCGACATTTTCACTCGCGACCATCACATACCCCTCTTCGATTCCGAGCAAAAGAGGTGATCCATTGCGTGTAATCCAAATCCGGTTCGGGAAATCTTTATGAATAATCACAAGGGCCCATGTTCCATTTAATTCCAACAGGGAATTGCGAATTGCATTCGCTACGTCTGTGGAGGAGGTTGCGATTGAATTGTCCGCCGTCAACTTGTCCAAATGTTTCCCAATGAGAACCGCAATCACTTCCGTATCAGTTTGCGATTGAAATGTATATCCGGCTTCCATTAGCTTTTTTTTAATTTCCGCATAGTTCTCAATGATCCCATTATGAACCAGCGAAATCCTGCCGGAATTGTCCTGATGCGGATGTGCATTGATCGTCGTTTTCGGACCGTGTGTTGCCCACCTTGTATGTCCGATTCCAATGGTGGACGCAATTGGATTACGATCGAATTCCTGTTGGACCAGATCAAAACAATTATTGGAAGTAGTTGTGGACGCATGTTTCATAGTCACGATGGAATGCGTGGCCGCGTCAATCGTCGAAATACCAACAGAATCATATCCGCGATTCAAAAGGAGTCGTAATCCAGTGAGAACATAGGAGGAAAACGGCTGGTTTCCTAAATATGCAATGATTCCGCACATTCTTTTTCATTCATTTATAATGAAAATGAATGAAAAATACGCGATACATAATCACTCGCCACTTATAAGCGAAGAGGACGGCGGATTCAATAGGCAAAGTTGTATATAAAAATATACATCACTCTTTTTCGAAACATCATACATGTTCTCCGCATTTATTACGGGTATTCCCTTGCCTGCAAATACTTTGCATTGAAAATCCGTCAAATAAAGCTCTTTCCTAGAGATATAAAAGGTTCTGGCGCCAATTTCGACTTGAATCACTTCCTGATTCCATATGTCATTCACATTGTATGTCAATGCCACATGCACATTGTTCTTTTCATCGATCGAAATATTATCGGGCAAAATCGGGAAACATTCCACAATTACTTCTCGGTCCAATACGTCATACACCAATTCGTGATGCCAGAGAGGAACTAAAAAATCCACTGTTGGAGATTTGTCCTCGGTTTTTTTTCCTTCCGTATTCATATTCATATTCATATTCATATTCATGTTCATATTCATATTCGATGGATGCGAAAAATGTAAACGATAGACTTTTTCTTCAAACAGGTCGCATAAAAATGGATGCACGATGATTTTTTCATCGACTTTATCATTCGCTGTTGTCTTTGTTTTGAGAATTTCTGCAATTTTTTCCAACAGAGTTTCTTCTAATTCGAGCGACGATTTAAATCGCGAAAATACGTCGTAAATAATTTGCAGAATTCCGCGATCTACATTTTTCAAATAGTCGACACACGCGTCCATCGAATACGAAAATATTTTGCGGACGATTGCCATAATGACCTGTCTCTGTGACTTGTTCTGGAAAAGATATTTCAAAATCCATAATTGTTCGGTATATGGTTTTAAAAAGTCCATATACAGGTCTTCCGATGCTTCGTCATCGTGATGTAATGCGTCAGAATCGGAATCATCGTCGGAATCGGAATCATCTTTGGAATCTTTAGAATATGTATTATTGTACTGTTTCAACAAATATGTATATGCTTCATGTACGTTTCTGAATTGGTCGATTGCGTCTGTACTCTTATTTTTGTCCGGATGATATTTTTTTGCCAATAATCGGTATTGTTGTTTCAGATCGTCTTCCGTCAGTTTCAGATCGTCTTCCGCTAGATGATTTAATTCGAGTATGGAATACGCTTTCGATCTGTTCATCTAAATTGTATAACTGAATTATGAAATAAAATAAGATACTTTCTAAGTGGTATATAGGGCGATAATTGTTGTTGTAATATTTCAAAAATGGATAGAGTTTTGTCATGATACGTGATACGTGATGTTTTCCAACACTGCCATTTTCTATGAAATGGGACAAAATATACCACAAACAATCTGCGACGTCCAAATTATAAATCAAAATGTCGTAGATCGAGTCGCGGAATTTCGAAAAATTGATTGGTTTTATTTTATCAGAATTCCGAGGCACAAGTATTATGGGATCTGGGCCAACGATATTATTATCAACATGCATCGGATCAACATGCATCGGATCAACTACATCCGAATTTCGCAACCCCCGCATCGGATCAACTACATCCGAATTTCGCAACCCCCGCATCGGATCAACTACATCCGAATTTCGCAACCCCCGCATCGGATCAACTACATCCGAATTTCGCATCATTTTACTAATCTCTTCGATTTCTTCAATAATTTGATTACAAACAATGTTGAAAATATCTACCGGAAGTTCATTCGCATTTTCCACATGTGAGAACGAATGCAGTTCTTTCAAATTCAATAGATTCGCCGAATTAATTTCCGCCAAGACATTCCCACCATTCACTTTATTGATTTCCAACAGGGTTTGATATGCATTCCCTGTTGGTCTAGCGATCGATATTTTTTCACAAGAATTCAATATATTGTCCGGTATGAAACTGATGTGTTCCGTAATAATCACATATTTGATCAATATATTCATGTACGTGTTGTTGTATTGCTGCATGTATTGATAAAAAATGTCCAACAGTTCGCTGTGTATCATCTGAAAATTCTTGCACACAATGATGCCGATCTTGTCCGGTTTCATTGAAATAATATCGACAATTTGAAGAAATAGTTCGTGCCACAGAATCTTCGAATTGCATCCTAAGAACGACATGTCGATTTCATAATGAATATCGCTGATACAATACGTGTAGGATTGCTTGTCGGTTTCTATTTTCATTTTCTTTTCATATTTCAATTCGCTGGGACTATATCCTTTTAAGAAATGGAGAACCTGCGAATATTTTCCAACACCGGGAGCGCCGTAAACAATCAGGTTCTCGAATTTGGAGAGACATTTCGGGAATTCAGAAAATATCTGCGTTAATTCGGGGTGCAGATTATATCGATCTACCGATGTGTTGTATTCATCGAAATGCGTTTCATAGAATTTCATAGAGAGTTGATACTACTATGAAATTCGAAGGTTTTATTTCTATGTGAATTTAACGCAATCATTCAATCAATTCTATTGATTACTACTAAGTCGCAGGAGGTACGCCAATAAATAAATCTCTACGGTTTAATTTGATTTGTAAGAATTGAATCGAGTAATAATATTGAAAAATACCGCATATAACCATAGCGATAGACGTGGCAATTAACATCATATTTCTTATGATATTTTGTGAAGAGCTGGTGGTTGGATTCAAATAGTGATATACAAAGAAAAATAACATTATAAACAATGCATATCTTAAGTATAACAAGAAATCAGTGTAACGATCTAAAATTTCAACATTATGTGAATTCATTTCATCATTATCTTTTTCTTTTGGCAACATCTTGTTTTGAAATCCGTATCCAAATACAGTGAGAACAATAATCAATGTAATGAATTCAGTTAAATATCCCAGCATAAATATACCGACAAATAACCTCAGTAAAATACCACTATCAGATTGAATAATGTTTGAAAGGTTTGTTTGAAATGTGTTTTGGTATATACCAAAATTTTCTATTTTTTCATAAAGTGTATATGTGAATCCTTCAAACTGTGAATTATTAAACAAATAAAATATAAAAGCACCAAACAGGAAATTCAACAAGAGCAATACAATATATGAATAATATTTACCAACCGCTCCGCTGTATTGGCCACTTAATCCATTATCTGGATTATACAATTGATAAAAAAATATAACATATAATCCGATGCAAACTAACCAAACGAATGACCATATTATCCATTGCCATTCAGGACTTGGTGGTACACCTCCTGTCATTTTTTTCGCCATTTTACTATCTGGATATTTATTTTATGGAATGATTTGTTTTTATCCAATCCAAGAAAATATCGCGAGAACATGAATATAACGTGTCGATCGGAAATGTTTTCAAATGAAAAAATTGCGGTTTATGCATAGACGCGGTTTTATAAAAAATATATGGACCCGTTTTCCCCTTTCTTATAGAAATGTTTTCATTGAGAACCCGTAATAAATTGGGACTTCTTTTTTTATCCACTTCATCTGGTGTTTCTTTTCCTTCTATGAATTCGCGCAAATCATCTATGGATTCTTTCGATCCAGAGAATCCTTTCAACGATTTGCGCTGTTGAGAACCAGCATCATTCCATTCTACGTATTCACCGTATTTACCGGTTTTGATTGTAATCCCGTCTGTCAATTCAATCACAGGAGAAACCAAGTCTTCTAAAGTATATTCCCCCGCTTTTAATTTCGCAAGATCGAGTGTTATATCTTTCCGGATAGATTCAAATGAATAGTTTGCTGATCCGTTTTTTTTGGTTGATTTGGTTGATTTGGTTGATTCAGTTGATTCAGTTGATTCAGTTGATTCAGTTGATTCAGTTGATTCAGTTGATTCATGAGTGGTAATGGTTCTCCGAATCACCGGCCCATATTTTTCAAACACGATCACTATTTGAGAACCCTCGCCTTTTATTGCGAATTTTTCTTTCGAAATTTTGGACAAGGGTCGAATCCATTCCAACAATTGCCGATTACACTCTTTACAGATCTCTTGCCACGAAATCTGGTTCTCTATGGAAACTGCATCTAAACTAGATTCCATCTGTTTCGTATAATCATACGAAAACAAAGTGTCGAAATATTCACACAAAAATTCAATCGTCATTTTTCCCAAAGGTTGGAGAACCAGCTTCTTTTTTTCGGATCCAAAGATGCGTATCTTTTCCTCCGTCTTCACTCCTACATCGGGCCTTGATAAATGATATTCGCGCACAGAGATTTCTTGGCCTTCGACGTCCTGGCATTTCACGTACCCACGCGTTTGAATTGTCTCCACCAAACTTGCAAATGTGGATGGCCTGCCAATCCCCAGTTCTTCCAATTTGTGTATCAATGATGCTTCACTATAGTGACTATGATCCCGTTTTGCAATGACCGTACAATCAATCCGTTGATATTCAATATCCACTGTTGGAGAAATCGAAGTCAAATAAAGGACCATTGCACCTCCACTACTACTATTGCAACTTTCGGATTTGTCTGCTTGTTTTTTATATTTTTGATTCTTTTTTGCATTTTCCAACACGAGTTTCCATCCTAATTTCGTGGGTATTTCGATCGTGTGTGAATATTCCGTATCCATTGGCGCACATATTGACACTTTGGTTGCCATGTACTCTGCATCACACATGCAACTTTCCACTGTAATTCGATGGATCATGCGATAAAGTGCATTTATGGTATTTGATTCGGATTTGTTTGATTCATTCGCATCATCATCACCATCGCGTTTCACATATTCCGTCGCATCGATATGTGTGACACGTATCGCCTCGTGCGGATTCGTATCTCCTGCTCCTTGATTATCCATACATATATTTGCAAGATCTCCTACAGGGGATCCTATGTTTACATTCGATTTCATGTTCTTGTCCGCATAGTTGGCGTCAATATATGTGCGGGCTTCTTCCAAGAACACCGCCGAGTATTTCGCACTTTCTGTGCGCATATACGTGATCCAGCCTTCCTGATACAATTTCTGGCACTGGGCCATCGTTTGTTGCGGCGACATATGCAGCTCATTGGCCGCCTGTTGGAGTAGTCTGGAAGTGGTCAGCGGTTTGGGCGCGGCTTTTTTCACAACAGTGGATTTGTGCAATTTGACGCGATGATGGAACGTCTGTGATTCTCGCAAAAAATCGGCAACTTGGTCTTCTTTTTGCCATTCGCGATTGAGAACGAACTGCAATTGTCGCACCGGATTCGTGAGCGCAGCGCCTGCGAAAAATGTGGCGGCCGTTTTATAAGGAAACGTCGATGCCGTCTTCATTTTGTCGCATTCATTGTCGTAGACCAATCTTAGAGCGGGGGTCTGACATCGCCCTGCACTCAGCGTTTTCTCGTCATTGGCGCTGTAAAATCGTTTCCAAAGTAGCGGCGACACTTTGTACCCCACTAATAAATCGAGGACTTGGCGCGCTCGTTGCGCATTCACTAGCGCCATATTGATCCGTGTAGGATTCGCCACTGCATGGAGTAGGGCCGGCTGCGTGATTTCGTGAAAAACGATGCGCGGAGTTCCAACAGGATCCAATTTGCATACTTGGCAGATGTGCCATGCAATGGCCTCGCCCTCGCGATCGTCGTCTGTCGCCAGCAAGATCCGGTCTTTATGGTACTTGGCGACTGTTTCCTGTAGGAAAGAGATGTGTTTTTTTTTGTCTTCAATGATGTCGTATTTCACTATGTCATCATTATCGAGATCGATGGATTTGAGTCCGGAAATGTAGCGGATATGGCCTTTGGTTGCTATACAACAATAGTCGGTGCCGAGAAATCCCTCGATTTTCGCGCATTTGGAAGGGGATTCCACAATGATGAGCCATTTCGCGGATTTCGCGGATTTCGCGGATTTTTTTGGTGGGGTTCTCGATTTCATATTTTAAATGTGTGGATCAATAGATATATTCCAAAAATATATCTATTTTGATTTCATTGTAATAAAAACAATTCGGTTAAAAGCGCTAAAATCATCGGTGTCTGCCATGCCAAGAACCTGGTTTTGTATTCTGTATTATTAAAAATGAATGCTTGGACACTAATGTAAACGCTGCATAAAAGGGCAACGACCATAGAGATTTTGAGAAGATTGTCGATAATTTGTTTGGTTTTCATTAATAATAATATTATATAAATACTTTTTTTGCGGTTTTTATGAAAATATGGGAGAGGGTTGTTTTTCCTTTTTCAATATCCCCAATTTGGATCAATTAATTTCGCATTTCTTACACAAACATCATTTGGAATTTGATTGAATTTAATATGTGGAAATTTTATTTCTAATATTTTGGTTAATACTCCATCCACCGATTGTCCATGAAGACACCGAAGTTGGCAATAAATGTCGCAAATTTTGGAATCACTCCATTCATTCATTTTTTGTTGACATTCGTCCATTCTTCTTCTGCATTCTTCCGCCCAATTGGTATACTCCTGTTGGTTTTGATCCAATTTGGCGACATTGTTCTGGATGTTTTCAATATATTGACTCATTGTGTCAAATAAACTATCTTCCAAGAGGGTCATTCTCTCATAAGATTCACCCAGTCTTGATTGCAAGAAGAGAATTTTTCTATCCAAATTATTATAACCCTCGTCAACTTTATCAAGTTCGGAGTTGATCAAACGACATAGTTTTTTTTCAAGAGAAGCCAGCTTCTCTTCAAAGTGCGAAGAAATTCTTGCAAGTTGTAGATCCTTGTCAACGATTAGCTTCTCAAACAGCTTGAATTGTTTTATAGTTTGAATACGATGTACAACATAATCCAGTGCAATAAGGATCAAGAGAGTGGATACGAGATACATTTGAAAAGATTTTTCTGGCAGCTGATTGATTGGCGAGACATGTGCAACGAGTGAGTTCATTGTTGGGATGTTTGGGATTGGATAGTATGCAGTAGAAAGATTTGTGTTTCAATTTTACCAAAAAGCAAACTGACTCATCTAAATACATTTTCACCAGTAGTTCTCATCTTATTATTTATTCCAGTACTTGGATAATTGATGAGAACTACATAAGAAAAGAATGCGATTATAGATGCTATTACACATAATAATATAAAAAATTCTCGAGGTGTCATAATATAGTAATACAAATTTTATAATCAAATACCGTCCGTTTATGTTAGGGGTTCTCCAATTATCAAACAACAAAACGTATGGGTATGCCAATTCCGCAAAACCACGACATCCAATGTGCGGGTTACATAAACCGAAACTTTTATACAAATGCATTCCGGACGATCCGACTATAGGTCCCGTATTGATTCCCTATGAAATAAAACTCGGGTTCTCGAAAAAAATATCCAACACGTTCATTGTTTTCCGACTTTTAGAATCCAACTCCAACCCCAATTCCAAATGCGCATCTGATCCCTGTATAAAATCACAACAAGGCACCCTGTTGGAAACCATCGGAAATGTGAATGATTTGGCCGCTTTTTTCTCCTACAGGTTAAGATGTCGCGGGCTTTCTTTTCCTAAACCGAAATGGAATCCCGCGGATCTTTTTGCACAAGTGAATGAAGCATGGATTACCACGCATGGTCACGAAGACCGGCAACAGGAAGAGGTATATACCATCGATCCAGAGGGTTGCACCGATTTCGACGATGCATTTTCAATCACTCCCTGTAAGAATAAAACAAAGGTGAGCATATACATCGCCAATGTGGCGTCGTGGTTGATGCAGATGGATCAAACTCCTGTGAAAAATGAAATTGATATTTTCGCATGGATCCAGCGAGTATCTACGATTTATTTGCCAACAGGGAATATGCCGATGTTGCCGCCGATTCTGAGTGAAACGCATTGTTCCTTGAAATCGGGGAATATAAAACTGGTTCTCGCCATGGACTGTTTTTTCAATGATTTGAATGAAAATACAGAACATGAAAATAAAAAAGATCTGGATCCAGAAATAAAGTTCGGATTGGCAGTGGTCCGTGTGCGCGAGAACCTCGTGTATGAAACTGCGCGATGTGTGTCTTGTCCGGCGTATCAAAAATTGCGCGATCTGACTCATAAATTGGATCCGAGCGTGATGGACAGTCATGATGTCATCGAATACTGGATGGTGCGAATGAATCGTGAATGTGGCAAAAAAATGGCGGAAAAAAAGACGGGAATTTTCAGAGTTTGTCCAACAGGGAATCTCATTGAATCGTCGTTTCCTGTACATTTGCCGGAGCATCTTCGCTCGCGATTGGCAGCGTTTCGGCGTAATCAACCGGACAATTCTTTGAATTCTTTGAATTCTTCTTCGAATGCCAGATATTCCCTGTATTCCTCGATTTTACTACACGGGGCAATGAATATTGTGAATTACGTGCACATTACGAGTCCGATCCGTCGATTGGCGGATCTATTGAATCAGCTGTTGTTTTTGCGCGATTGTATGGATATTCCATTGTCTGAACCGGCGACTTGTTTTTTGAATAGATGGACCGCGAATATAGATATGATAAACAGGCAAATGCTACAGACGCGTAAATACCAGATGGAGTGCGAGTTGATGCATGCTTGCCATGCTATGTGTTTGGATACTGAACCCAGAGAAGTGACGGGATGCATCTTTGGCATTGTATCGGATGCAAATGCATGTGAGTATGAATATATGGTCTACATTGAAGAATTGAAATTGTTCTCGAAAGTAAAAGAGGTGATTACCGATAATGGTAGATGGATCGAAAATTATATGTATGATAAATTTCGAGTATATATGTTTGAAGACGAATCCAAACTTTATCGCAAAATTCGCGTGCAACGATTATAGGTGTTTTTCTGTTTTTCTAATATACTTGTTGTTTCCTATAGCCTCTTACAACCGTCTCATGACTCGAATACGGTGTCAATATTTGGCCCTCTTTCGGCGCAGGAGCTTCGCATGGTTTCGCTTGTCTATATCGCTGCGTAGGTTGTCCTACATGAGGCGAGAAATCGTCCGCCTTGGTTGTAGCTGCGCATACATCCGAAAATAGATCTGGCTGCATCACCATGTTGTCATAAATACCCAGACGTGAAACCATTGATTCCTTCATCGTTTCCGAATATTTACCGGTTTCCACGACAAATTTTTCATAGAAATAGATGACTAAAATAATAACGGCAATCATCACTAAAAACGGGACTGTACTAAATCCTAGAAAATATCCGAGAACCGACATAATAATGGGGAGACCCAGATACAACGCCTGGACATTCAAAATCATATTCTGCCATTGATTGGAGCAATTACATCCTTTATTCAATTGACTGTTGTATTCATAGAGATTGTACAAGAAATATCCAAACAATCCGAGCATCGCGATCATATAAATAAATTGAACGCCAATCGGGATGGTTTCTGTGATACTTTTACCGAATAAAAGACGTATAACATTTCCAAAGATCCCAAGTACGTAAATGACTAAATAGGCAAGTTCAATCCATTTCAATTGTTCAATCGAATCTTGCGGAGCACAATTACAACTCTCTAAATTTCCTAGGTATTCATATGCGCGATATACAAAATACAAAATGACAAGAGAAATTGCCAAAGATATAAACTCTTGGAGTTGGCCCATTTATGTATGGTCAGAATTCTTTTTTACACCTTGTTGAAATTTTGAAAAAATTATATATTTTTACATTTATGAAGCTTTTTACACCTTTTACACCTTTGAGTCCTGGGTATAAATTGAAAACATAATTTAGTGAATATAAATGAGCATTTCAAATGTGTAATATAAAATATAAGGTTAGATTATAATTATAATTTATATTTAATGTCTACTACAAGACCTGTTACTACTGCACCTGTTACTACTGCACCTGTTACTACTGCACCTGTTACTACTGCACCTGTTACTACTGCACCTGTTACTACTGAACCTGTTACTACAAGACCCATACTTTCGGTTCAAGGTAATGTCAATGAAAATACAAATACAACTACAAGATCCGTTACTACAAGACCAATTACTAGAAGACCCACACCTACGCCTAATACGAATACGCACAATATTTTGATCTCTAGTTATACTAATTTATTAAATAAAGTAAAACATCAAAATTCAGTTATTCTTTCTCAGATCGAGGAATATGACCATATCCATTCCACGAATTATACAGATTCGGTATATGAGTCGGAATCTGCTGCGAACCTACAAGTTATTTATAACTATTTATTTTACATATATTATTCGATTGCTTTCCTTTTCATTTTATTTGTAATCTTCAAATTCGGGTTGTTTACCATACATAGTATTTTGATGATCTTGATTGTATTATTTTTCCCGTTTATTATTATTCCTATTGAAAACTTTTTGAAAAATGGATTTTTGTATATCTACTCTTTTTTATACATTTCCCCTTTTCAAAAGTCGGATATATGATTTATTTTTCTTTTTTCTTTCATAAAAACGAAAAATACAAAATAATTTGTTTCGATACTGTAAATGGGAGATCAAAATGCAGAGTTTTCTACTTACGATACGATACATGATCTTTTACTTTCGAGTTATTCGGATCTCATACAAAAAGTGAATGATGAAAATAAACAAATCGATGATCAAATTAAAAATTATAAACAAGATCATTCCATCGATTATAAAAAATCCGAATATGAATCCGAATCTACTGCTACATTGCAAATGGTTTACAACTATTTATTCTACATTTATTATTTCATTGTTCTCATTCTCTTTTTCTACATGGTAATGAATGGCGTATTTTTTGATATAACCAATTTCATTGTTATTAATATTCTGTTCTTTTTTCCCTTTATTATTTTACCAATAGAAAATGGGATTATGTACATATTTAGCTATTTTTCATCACCAGATGTTTACCTGATATGATCGGTTATTATTTTCGTTGATTACAAATCATGTATATCTTCCGGTTGTATAGATTCATTATCGTCGTCATCATCCTCTTGCACATCGAATTCAGGTTTGATACGAATATTTGCCCATCCTGTCGATTTGCATTTTCCGAATTTCTTGTCGATTGCTTCATAGACATCTTTGGCTTTGGGGCCTTTGTTGCCATATGTATTCTGATGCCATGTCGAGAATTCGTAGCTCACTTGTGTCTTCTTCAGTATCATTCCGTCGCACGACACAATCTTTTCGTTGATGAATTCGCTAATGACATCCTGTGATGCGCGATAAGCGTCGCTCGATGCAACGACCCTGTCGCACATTTTCACCTTGCCTTCTGTTTCCAGTACTTTCTCTACAAGCATCGCCATAAACACCGTTTTCCAGTCATCGAATTTCAAAGGAATACTTGGATCGAGCAAATATTGGTAAGGTTTCGTCTTGTCGCCTTTCACTGGATTCAGAGTGAACAGTGACATGAAATCGACCACCTTGATTCTTCGCCAGGTTCCATGATCTTGCACTTTGATTTCCATCAAGTTATTTGCCAACACAACCAATTTGAACTGCGGAATGAACCGGACCATCTGCGGCATGTATGGCGCTCTGGCCTGGATTTCGTCGAGACCACCGCTCGTCAATTGTTTCAACGGGCCCTCATTGATGACCTCGCCTTTCGTCGGTTCGTTCATCACCGCATACCGGATTCCGCGTAATTCGACGATTTCCGGAGCCAACCCGCCGACTTTGGTGCGGCCTTGTGTGACCAAGGTCGTCGGCACATCGCCTTTGTATTCGCCCAGACATTTCGACAGTAAATTCACGAGCGCCGATTTCCCGTTTTGCCCAATTCCGATGTAATTATGAAACGTCGTGTCACCCGATCCCGAAGATCCAATCAAAATCGATGCCAGATGCTCCCACATATACTCCAACAGGTCATCTACGGGGAAGAGCTTGCGCATAAATTCGCGGATTTCGTCGACGATGATCGCCTGTTTGACATTGCCCCTTTGGATGGGCTGATATTCGATGCGCGTGCATTTCGTAATGTAATCTTCGGGTCTTCCTGCGCGGAATTCTTTTGCCTGGAAATCCCAGACGCCATTCTCGAAACACATGAGATACGGATTCGTATCGAGCTGGTTCATGAAATCCTTGTCGTAAAAGAGGTCCTTGGCTTCCGTCATGATGTTCTTCTTGTCGTTCGTTTTCGACAGACGTTCATAGATGCCCATCGCTTTTCCTAACCGTTTCTCAATTGCCTGGATTCTTTCATCACCTTCAGGCAATTGCGTCTTTGCTTCAAACAATTTGGTCACTTTTCTTTCAAACACGTCGCGCAGATCATGCGAAATGGAAAGACGCAGTGTCGTGCCCGAATCGTTTTCTTGCCACCTATGATTCTTGAACATGTACCAGATACTGGATTTCACGCTGCAACAGACATAACGGTCTTTCATCATATGAAATAAAATCTTGGCCAAATCGAAATCGCCCGCACCGCCATATTTGTTTTCTTTCTCTTCGCCAGACAACGCATTTTTGAGCGCGGAATCCAAGATTTGATCCACATGATAATCGAGACTGTTCTCATTCACCTGTTTGAATTTCTCCGGCGCGTGTTCTTTCGACCAATGCATGATTGAACGTTTCGTGACCATACGCGAGGGAGTCGGTTTGTTCCATCGCGACCACATGTCGGCGATTTGTTCGCCGTAATTGAAATTACGAGCCTGTGCACTGAACGCCACCCACACAATAAAGAGTCGGTAGTCGATATTTTTCAGAGCCCACCCAACACGGGTCCATTTGTCATACGACCCTTGTTCGTAGAATATCGGCGGCAGAGTCATTACATAATCGTGCGCCTCGCGCAAATCGTATTCATCCGTCGCAAGATTGTCGAGAAAATGCGCGAGTACTTCGTCCAATTGATCGCGGGATCGTATCGACAAGATTTCCGAGGTGGTTCTCGATACGCTTGCGCTATTCATTGTCGTAGACATCGACGTAGACGTAGAGCTCATTCCGTGGTTAGTGATCAAACACGTATTCGACATCATTGCACCATTCACAGCCCCTTTTATAAATCCTGCGCGTTCGAACGGCTCATAATGCCCAGCATACCTCGCGCACAACTTGGGAAACGTCTTTTCCATATCAAACACGGTCTTGTCTTTCGACGACACGTCAATATCAAATTTTTGAAACTCGCCGTCCGCCGTATCGTATTTGACCTCATAATAACGAGTGAGCTGATAAGCCTCGTGGTTTGGTTTACACGATCCGTACATTTGCCAATTCGTGCGTCCTTCGCTGATTCCTTCGTCGAGAACTTGCTCCCATGTATTTGTAATTGGCAATTTACAGTTTTTCGATAAATAGTCAATCATCTTTTGGCGAAGATGCAGTTGAACCGAGCGGTTTGCATGAATTCCGAAAATGATGTGCAGTCCGTCTTTCGTTACGCCCTTGTCTTCCAGTATGTTGACTTTGGTTTTCTCCATGACAAACACTGGAAATGCAGTGTCCTCGTCGAATTGATATACCTCTTTTAAAATTTCTAAATATCCCTCAAACACAATCATTCGAATATCGGCTTCTGTGTAAATACGTTTGGAAACCGTCGCAGAATCGAACCTGAAATCGAGGTCACATAAGATCGGGCCTTTGTCCGGCCTCTGTTTCTCAGTCAAATGATCAAGTTGTCCATTCACAATCACCTGTTGGTAATATTTCGCAAGGAACTCCTCCTGGTTCTCGTCAGGAATACAGAAAGACCCGCCGTATATTTTGCCGGCTTCGTTCTTGATGCGTGTATGAGTAATATTCGTTTTTTCGGTACATTTTTTCGACTTCATGTACGGGTCGTAGTTGCCAGCACCAATGGTATTCTTTTGGCTCATTCTATCTGAATTATAATAGCATGATATTTTTAAATACATCGCGATCAATTTTTTGGTAATTACGATATAGAATTACCTTCGGACTCTAATTATCAAAATGGATCCCACCTACCAACAAATCCGCGAATGGTTTGCAGTAAAAGGCGACTGGACCCATATTTTACAGCATCCATTAACGTCCGAATCCGTCGTTCTCGATATTGGCGCATATACCGGCGTATGGATCGAAAAAATGCACAAAATCTACCCTTGCCGATTCTATGCAATCGAACCGATCCGCTCATTTTACGAGACGATTCAGCACAAGTTTGCAAATATTCCAACAGTGCATGCAAAACAAGTCGGCATAGGAGTGAAAGAAGAGACAATCACAATCAACATGGGCTCAACTCAAAACGACGCCACTCAATTGATCCCTGTTGGAAACCATACGCAAAATACGCAAAATGAGCAAATTCAATTGGAACCGCTTGACAAGATCATGGCGGATTGGAACATTTCAAACATTGATTTATTGCAAATCAATATCGAAGGGGCGGAATACGACGTACTTGAAAACTGGATCGAAACTGGAATGATAAAAAAGATTAAAACTATACAAATTCAGTTTCACAATTTCCCACAGATCGAGAATTATGTGGAAAGACGAGCAACCATACGGAATCAATTGCGAGAGAATGGATTTCGCGAAACCTATAATTTTCAATGGGTCTGGGAATGTTGGACGCAAAACAGTTCCTGAAATATGTTTTTTTTGGTTTTGGTTTTATAGTAACTTCTTCATTTTTTCCCAACTCCATACTTTGTCGGGGGGTTTCATTGCATTGAATTCAAGCCATTCTTCCCAGACTGCATCCATCCGCCGATTCTGTTCTTCTTCTTTTCGGATGCTATTCATAAATGTATGCAGAAATCGAGTATCGTATTCTGATGCATCCTCCATATAGTCATCCTCCATATAGTCATCCTCCACATTTCCCTGTTTTTTCTTTTCTTCTTTTTTATGATATTGTTCATATTGTTCATATTCGCGCAGTTCTTCTGCAACATTGTCTTCGTATCTCAAGCGGATCGCTAATTGACAATCATATTCACTGTAGGCTAGTTTTTGATATTTGTACCATTCTTTACCTAGGAATCTTTCTAGTTCAGACACATGTAGCATCTCAAGGTTCTCGTATGTTTTGTTGATAGGGGTCGACATGTTTATTCACGTTGGTTCGGTGTTATATAGCTTCTATATGTTTGGAAATAAAATATCAATTTTTTGAAGCAGCCGATAAAATAAAATTGATGAAAAGAATATAAATTTCTACCAACAATATATCACACCATCATGAAATTCTGTATTCAGTGCAACAATATGTATTATATTGGAATCAATCAGGAAGATACGAATCAGCTCACGTATTACTGTCGTCATTGCGGACACATCGACGAAATGATTGCAAATGAAGGTCTCTGTGTTTTGGAGACGAATTTCAAACAGGGTGCTGCGAATTTGAGAACGATCGTGAATTCGTATACGAAATTGGATCCGACCCTTCCGCGCATACGTATGCCGTGTCCCAATGAAGAGTGTAAAACACATACGAATGAAGACAAAGATGCTGAAGTGCTTTACATAAGATACAATGATTCGGATATGAAATATATATACATGTGTACAACATGTGATACGACATGGAAAACGGATGATAAGAAATAAGGCGATGATAAGAAATAAGGCGATGATAAGAAATAAGGCGATGATAAGAAATAAGGCGATGATAAGAAATAAGGCGATGATAAGAAATAAGGCGATGATAAGAAATAAGGAGATGATAAGAAATAAGGCGATGATAAGAAATAAGGCGATGATAAGAAATAAGGCGATGATAAGAAATAAGGCGATGATAAGAAATAAGGCGATGATAAGAAATAAGGCGATGATAAGAAATGAAGGA
>Ga0214921_10003832_pt1 | contig 22736 bp, 23 predicted proteins | sample LL1505_MetaG_FD_177992 | JGI IMG/M metagenome (GOLD analysis project Ga0214921, IMG submission 177992) | Freshwater microbial communities from Lake Lanier, Atlanta, Georgia, United States - LL-1505 | ecosystem: Environmental > Aquatic > Freshwater > Lake | place: USA: Georgia | collected... | reverse complement strand
TCAAAATCGACGCTCGTGGCGTCAGCCTCAGCTACCGACCAATTGCCCTTGATTCCGAAAGAAACGTAACCGACCTCATACTTTGTGCCGTTGCCATCGACTGTGATGCTCTGATCGATCATCACATTTGGTCCACCCACAGAAGTGATGGCTTGGGTGGCCAAAATCGTGCCTTGCTCGGTAGCAATCGGGGTATTGCGGTTTACGCGGATCTTTCCGATTGGACCATTCTCACCGGCGACGGTGAAACCTGTTGGGACGCCTTCTGAGTCAAGTCCAGGCCATGTCGCTTTGCCTGTCTTTACATAAACGCCTGAGACCATCGTTGATGATTTCTTAGCGGGCATCGAAATAGATGGGGCAGGAGTTGCTGCATCTGTATTAGATGGAGCAACTACTGTTCCATTTGAATCTTGTGTTGTGGCTGTTGGAAGCACGCCTTCGCGGCCTGTAAGTGAGTTAAAACCAAGGAAAGCAGTGATTACCAAGAGAAGTGAAAGTGCGACCTTGGAAGATTTAGCGGCAAGTTCTGCTGCCTTCTTATAAGTAGTCGACAACATGTCGAGAGCGGTAAGACCACGCTCTTGATCGATAACAAGTTCAGAGAGAACGCGGCGAAGTGAGGTACGGGCGCGAGAAACAGTGTGGCGCACAGCAGATTCCTTGATACCGAGCTCTGCTGCAATCTCTGAAGTTGAGCGACCTTCCATCTCCCACATAACGAGTGCTGCACGCTCTGCTGGTGAAAGAAGGGCCAAAGCCTGGCGAATAATTGCTGCGTCTTCAGCTTGTGTAAGAACTTCTGAGTGATCGCCATTTACCTGCCAAGTGGCTTCAACTTCAGCCTGGGCGTCATCTAGAACAACAAGGTTTGGACGACGACCTTCCATGCGGAAGTAGTCAATGCAGAGGTTTTCGATGGTGCGGTGTAGATAAGAGAGTGCGTGCTCTTGTGATTCAAGCTCAGGGGCAGCGAGCATGAACTTAATAAGAGAGTCTTGAGTGATTTCCTCAGCCTTAGCTGAATCCTTCAATACGCGATTGGCATGCGCCTGTAGCTCTGAACGGTGCTCAGTGTAAAAAGCCCCCAGTTCAGCAACTGTCCATACGCTAAGTGCCACTTTTTGGATCCTTCGTTTACCGGTTTTGTGATGCAGAGCCCAGCCGTCGCTGCCTCTATTCACTACTACGAATCCCATCCTAGTTTGTAGCGGGAAGGGTACAAAACGGACATTTCGTAGCAAACTTGAAACGGGTACCATTTATGCGTGCCAAAACAAGCCGTCTCGGTGGTTCAACTAGCTACCGGTCACGTCGGTGGTGCAGGCTTAGCTGCCCGTCGATTGCATCAACAGCTATTGCATGACGGGGTCCAAAGCGAATTCTATTGCTTGGAAAGGTCAAATTTCTCTCCATCCACGAGCGAGCACTCGATTCGAAGAAATCTAGCGAGGAAGCTCCTTTCGAAACTTGCAGTACTCGTTAATGAGAACTTAACGGATCAAATTCATTTCTCCGTTTTTTCAACAAATGCGACAAATTTGAATTACTTTAGATCTCTCTCAAGAGATAAGACTCGTGTATTACATTTTCATAATTGGCAAAATTTAATTAGTCAAGGATCGCTACTAACATTGATATCGGAAGGCTATCCAATAATTCTTACTTTGCACGATGAAAGAATTGCTACGGGGGGATGCCACTATCGCCTAGATTGCACGCAAAACCAGAACGGATGTTTCTCGTGCCCAAGGGCAAACAAACTCCTGCACCACCGAATTCGACAAAATAGGAAGAATTTTTCATTGATTATTAATAAAAGTTTATCAAATCTTGCCTTCATTTCACCATCCGAATGGCTTAAAAAGTCTGTTGAAGATTCTTTCACACTGGAATCTCAGCAAATTAGGAAAGCACTTAATCCTTTAGGGCCGTTTTGGAATACCTCTGCTTACAATTTCCGAGAGCGAGAAAAAAACCTTGGAAAGACTCGAGTGGGTGTTGCTACTATGAGTGATAGTTTTGTTAAACACGATGGGCTTCTTACAGCTCTGACTAAAGATCCATTATTTGAGAAAGATTTTGAAATTGTTTATCTGCGAGATTATCTTGAACCAGGCTCGGGACTATCGAACTTCTGGAAAGAAATAGATGTTCTACTTGCACTTTCAAGGGCCGACAATAGCCCGAATAGCATCGTCGAAGCTCGTAGTTTAGGTATTCCGGTACTAGCCTCAAAGGTGGGTGGAATACCAGAAATTCTTAGTGAGTGTGATTTAGCGTTGGACAATTCTCAACACAATGTGATTGATATAATTGAGAAACTTTCTCAGACTAAAGCGCACAAATCAAAATTTGACCAAATAAATTTTACGAAAAAGTTAAGCTCTTCAGAGCAATTCGTAGAACTTTACAGACTTGTCCTTGAGAATTCTTAAGTAACTCTTTAACGGTGACAGGAAATGCCGCTTCCTTATGTGGTAAATATTCTCAATTATTAAATGGTCGTAGTACTTCTGAGTAGAACCATCTAAAGATATCGCTTTAGATGGAGCAATCAAATCTGCTTTCCAGAACACTTCATCCGTTGAGCCAGGTGTAGCTATTGTGTTCGTAGCAACTTGATCAACCCCTCTAATCTCTACACAGGACCTGTTAGGCGTAATTGTTTTTATTTGCTTGATCAAGCAGAAGAACACAAATTGCGTATCCCAAGCAGATAGTAATTTATTTCGACTAAGAAATGCTGCCGAATAAAAATAAAAGTGCTCTTTACGTATTGATAATGGGTGGCGCATTAGATAGATGAATAGTTCTTTGATAAGTGGCTCCTGCAAATGCTTCTTAAATTCTAACCAAACTTCTCTGTGTATGAGCCAACCATTTGTTAAAGCAAACTTCGATATTCCGGAAGTTAGCAATAGAAGTGGGCTGGATTCAGTTATAGGTGAACGTCCTGTTGCAATTAAACTCTTGCTGTTTCGAACCATTGGGGCTATAGAATTTAAGAAGTCAGCGGCGAAAGAATTGGGGAACACATCATCTTCTAAAACGAAAACCATTTCCTCTGTATCAAGAGCCCAATCTAAAGCACGAATCATGGCCGTCCCAGGTCCTAGATTTATCGGCTGGACGTGCAATTGCACATTTTCGGACGAGGCAAACGTCTTCGCCAATTCTTTGACCAGTTTGTTTGCTTCGCTCACCAAATTATCGTGATCAACAAATATATAAACTCTGGTGCTAGGTTCGATCGCTTCAAAGATTTCTCTTGTATTCTCGGGACGTTTAAATGCGAGAAGAAGGACTGGTATGCCCACTTTTGAACCCAGCCTCTCTCCCGGAGTTTCTATAGTAATCGTATCTTTCAATGAAAGTACTCGCTTGCAAGCCACGTTATCGTCAATTCCATATGGTTTTCAAAATATTGAATTTATCCTAGTAGTTCCGGCTTCTGATCATGAATCAATAGAGTTGGCACATTCTCTCTCTCAAAGTCAAGTTCAAGTTATAAATGATCTTGGATTGGGTGTTTATCATGCGATGAATATCGGAATCAAACACTCTAGATTCTCGCATGTCCTCTTCCTGAATACTGGCGATTTAATCACGAGTGCAGAAGTCCTAAACCAATGCCTAATTGAGATTGAGCGCCATGTAAACGAATCCCTAATTCTCCCTGTTGCAGCTAGTTGGAATGTTGAAATTGACTCCGCGGCCCCGAACTTGTCCCAATTTCTCATTGGTAAGAAACATAATTATATTAGCCACCAGGGGGTTCTATTCTCTAGATTTTTTGTTGAAGACGAAGGAAATTTTGACGAGAGATACAAGGTTGCGGCGGATTTCAAACAACTTTGCAAACTCTTTAAAAATGGGCGCTACCAACATCTGGGTGTGAAACTTGTATCAATCGAATTTCCGAAGTTTTCATCACGGTTTAATAGGCGTGGTCGAGTTGAAACTTTTCTTATAATTCTTTTAGACCTTCGTGGAAAAATCCGCTTAAAATCGCTGGCATCGAGAGTGACCAGCGAATTCTATGCAGCTCTAAAAAAACTTTCTTAGACGTGATTTTAAAGAAGACAAGAAATACTCACATGGATATGCCCAGCCAAATAACTTTCCTAGTAAATACTTATTGGAAGACACTTTACTTAAATTTGTGTTGCAATAGTAGGCATCTCCCCAACCCTTTTGGGGAACCCACTTCGTGATAACTCGAGAAAAACCGAATTCCGACAGATAGAGATCTAACTCATTTATTCGTGCACAACCGACATACACTTCTTTTTTATTTACTTCGCAGTAAATATATTTCACATTTTGAAGCAAAGTTCCAAAACTTTTTAGTGCCTGAATTTCAGCTCCTTGGATGTCAAGGTTTACGAAATCGGGAACAGTGTGTTTTGTGAAGAGAGAGTCAACTCGTTTAGTTCTTACAACTTCAACCCTAGAGACCGTTATTTCTGGGTAGTCTGACTTGTGCGTTCCAAGCTCTAGCAGACTAGTTGATTGGGAATTATTAGTAACATTCAATTTGAGCTCAAGGTTATCGATATCCCAAATTGCAGCGTGAATAACTTCATGTGGAGTATTTAATAAACGTGATTCCAGAGCATCAGCTAGTTTTTTTTGAGCTTCAACCCAATAAATCTTTCCCCATCCTAATTCTTGATAGGCAGAAAGTTCTTCGGCTAAATGTGCACCCAAATGTAAAACAGATTTGGGAGTTACATTCCAATAAGAAGCCAGTTGCTGAGGGTTGATAAGCATAAATCAAGGATATCAACCATCTAGAAGGCCCATTTGCTTGGCGAGGCCATCAAAGTTCGGAATTTGGTCCGCGATATCACTGAATGATCCCTGCGCACGTATGCCACCGTTGTCAATGTAGATAACTAAATCCGCGTGTTTTACTGTAGAAAGTCTATGTGCAACGACAATTTGCGTGACCTTGCCTTTCATACTTTGAATCGTCTCCTTAATTCGATTCTCAGTTTCGCCATCTAAAGAACTTGTCGCTTCATCAAATACTACAAGTCGTGGTTCGGTCAATAAGGCTCGAGCGATACCAATTCGCTGTCGTTGACCTCCACTTAAACTGATTCCGCGATCTCCAATAATCGTGTCAACGCCATTTGGAAGAGTTGATATAAACTCTCCAAGTTGCGCACGAATCAAAGCTTCTCTTGCTTTTTGCTGATTGAATTCGGTGTTTTCAAATCCAAGTAAAATATTGTCAAGCATTGTCCCCGAAATTAAGTAAACATCCTGGGGCACATATGCAATTGCGCCTGGAAAGCTTTCAATTGCATCCATTGGAGATTTGTTTGAAATCGTAATTAATCCACTTGTTGAGTTGATCACGCCCAATAACAAATCGACGAGAGTTGATTTCCCCGCGCCAGAAGGACCAATAACTGCGATAAGTTCACCTGGAGAGACTTCTAAGCTTACATTTGATAAGACATTGGTAGTCGAACCTGGGTACTGAAATGAAACTTTATCTAAATTAACGGATGCGGTGAAACTCTTGTGATCAGTGAATGAATCTGATGTGTTTAGTTTTTGAGGGATAATATCTTCAAGCTTACGAATTAAATCTAAGGTTGGCACGGCACTTCCGATGCTCGAACGCATCAGAATGAGAGACTGTTGAATTCGAATTACACTCGGTGCAATTCTGGCTGCTGCAGCTGAAAAAATCGCAAGACCTGATACCGCATGTGATACGTCTTGAAATGCAAATCCAACAGCCGCGATTATGAATGTGCCTAGTACGACTGTCGCTTCAATTACATATTTATTAACTAATGGCAGAAAACTAACTTCTGCATTCAAACTCGCCAAGTCCTTAGTTTGTTGGCCTATTTTCTTTGCATAATCTTGCCTCTGATTACGAACCGAAAGCTCTCTATAGATATGAAATGCACTAAAAAGTTCTGCATCTCGAGCGATAGCCAAAGTTGTGTATCTAGTGCCTAAGTATTCAGCCCGACCTTTTTGCAGAAAGTACAGGATTAAACCAATCCCTGAAAATACTGCAAGTGTGGAGATTGCTACGAGAAGATTTATCAGCATTAATCCTAGAATTAATACAAGTAGTAAAGATAAATCAGCGAGTAAAGCAACAACTACTCCGACTATACCTAGCATAATTGAGCCCACTCCAGCTGTTAATGCATACACATTCTCAAAAATCGAAAGTTTTCGAACATCTAGAAGCGGCTGAGAAAACATCCTTGTGACAAGATTGCTCGTAATATTTGCTGAGATTCGACTCAGAATCCTCAGCGTCGCCCTAGAAAGCCACACAGAAACCAGAGTTCTAGATATCATCGCAGTCAGAGCAAAGATCGCCAAAGTTATAACTTGTCTATGGAAAGAAATATTCGCTAGTCCTAAATGTTCTAATACAAAACTCACTTTATTTCCCGGAGGTCGAGATTGAACGCCATTCACCGCAAGTGCGGTTAAAACACCAATTGCCGCCACACCGATTAGATCGAGAATACTTGCAAAAGTCTGCGCTGCAGACAGAACAAATATTCTCTGCCTTTCATGCTTAGGCAAATTAGAAAAAGCATCTTTGACTAACTTTATGTTTGAATTTTTCATTTAATCCTCTTTGTTAGCAATAGACTCCAAAATTTACCTAATATTTCAATAATACATGTTGTTAGAAGCAGAAAGAAAATGTCTAAAGACTTGAAATTTCTCAGAGGTTTTAAGAGTGTCCAACATGAAAAGCAAATCCCCCGAACTCCAAGTCTTCGAATTGAGGTAAGCATCTGATTGGATAGCAGTATTGCCAAGACTCTCTTGTCTCTCGGAGAATTTTCTTCATTTAGCAATATAGCCAATGTATATTTTTGCGCCTCAAAAAGATCGTATATTGCCGTCTTGCTAACAGTTAACTGCCCAGGAATGCCCTTCCGGTAAGTGTAAATAATTTCTGTTGATATCTGCAAGTTTAACTTCCAGAAGCCAATTCGCGCGAGAAATACTTGGTCTTCAGCCATTTTGATTTCTGGGAATTGAAAAGTGGACAACGTATTTCGCTTAAAAACCATTCTCCAAATACCAGGATTTCTCGCGATCGATTTATAAAGCTTTTCATTGGAATCATTAGTAGTTATGCGTTTTGATTGAGTTCCTCCTTGTTCTAGGCAATAACTACCTAAAGCAAAGTTCATTCCACGACTTTCCGCTTTCTCAGTCACATTAAAAAATTTTACAAAATCTGCTTTATCATCTGAGTCTATGAAGGCAATCCATGTCCCTGAAGCTATGGCAAGTCCTGCATTTCGCGCACTGCCTGGATTGCCAAATTGATTCGAAATAACAGAAACATTGCTCGATTTCTTGACAATCTTTCTCAACTTTTCAATTTCAAAATTTGGCGCTGAATCGACGATCAGAATTAGTTCACAATTACTTAATTTTGCAAAAGACTGAAGTTGGTCAGCTATATTTGATAAGTCTCGGCCGAGATTACCAATCGGCATTACAAAAGAAATAAGTAGATTAATGACAAAATCTCCCATTCCTAGGTAATCAACACATTTATTGCGAGATAGGATACTCCACGTGCAGGTGGAATCTCGTGTTGCCATAGTTACCTTTGCGACGACTGAAGGAGAGTCTCCATTCAACAACTACTCTGGTCAGATTCAAAAGCTAAAATACAGCTCCAAATATTTTGGATTAGACCTTTTTGTTTACACTTTTAACGACTTAAAGGAATTGATTTCCCACACTCCTTTTGAGAATTTTCCCTTTTTTAGAAGAGGTGTCGGTGGGTGGTTTTGGAAACCGCTTATCATCCTTGATTTTATGAATCGGAATAATTACGATTATGTTCTCTATATGGATGTAGATTGTGTTCTCCTTAGAGACCCTCAAGAAGTAATCAATTCCCTGGATCCAGAAACTCACCTGGCGGGATTTAAGATGGCGGCTTCTTTAGGAGACTGGACTGCATCTAGAGTCTTAAGGCGTTTAGATGCAACTGAACTTGCTCCGCAAAATATGTGGACAGCTGGAATTCTCATAATTAAGAATTCATCGATGGCAAAGTCGAGTCTTACTCTGTGGCTTCAGAAGATGGTTAAGCCGGCTAATTTGTTTGACTTACCATTTGAAAAAGATTCCAATCGCCACCGGCACGATCAGTCAATTTTTAGCATTCTCATTGCTCAAAAGAAGATTGAAATTTGTGACTTAGGTGAAGGTTTATTCAGCAACGGGTTAGAAGCCACGTCCAAATCATCAGCCACCGCGTGGGTTTCAACAGGGCTTCAAGACAGTGGCGAAGATCCCTTAATTTCCAATAAATTAATTGTTAGATTAAGAAATCAAATTCATTATCGAAGAGTGCAATTTTCCAAACTTTCATTCTGGGCTCACTATTTCTTCACCCCTCGAAGAAATCGATAAATACGACTGCTTATTACCTTAGTGTGTCCAAGAAACGATTGCCGTATATTTGAAAAGTTTAGTCTGTCATAAATGGATAATTTTGCATCGATAAAGGACAGGTTGTAACCGTTCTTAAGTATTTCCACTACGAGTTCTCCGTCCTCTCCAAGTTTTCTTGGTGAGTATCGAATTGGGATTGATCTCCGTACTATCAGATGGCCGTGGTGGATTCTGGATACATGCTCAAATTCATTGGGTAACTTCAAGTTCGTTTGGCCCGAGTAGATATCGTCGGACGGGAACTCGCTTTCCAAGCGGCCTTTGTTCGCCGAACGTAACTTTGTTTGATCCACAAGATTGAATAATGGGTTTGGCCTTCTCACCAACACTCTTCTTGGAGCTAATCGATAATAATCGTGAACAAGAGCATCAATATTCGAGTCATTTATTATCTTAGAAATTAATGTCAATCTTGAAGAGTGGTAGGTATCGTCGGCATCCAAGAAGGCAATAAATTCACCTCTTGCCTCATCCCAGCCCATATTTCGATTTTCTCCAGCGGTTCTTGCATCACTACTTGAAACTATTCTTACATTTGAAGAAATACGTGAATTCTCGACAATTTCTTCAAGTATGTTTACGTCAGATTTACTCACAGAACTTGCACAAATTAGAATTTCATTAATTAAATTAGATTCTGATTCCAACTCAAATAATAGTTTGGAAAGATACCTAAAATGTTTAGGGATAATCGGGATTACTACACTAAACAAATGATTTGTCACATCTCGAATGTTATCATTTGAAAATGAGGAATAAGATTCTCGGCTCTTTCGAATTAGTCTTAAATGGCGGGTTGGGCAATCAACTCTTCGGATATGCCGCTGGGAAAAGTATTGAAGCTGCTACAGGCTTGCGATGCCATTTTATTGGACCATCAAAGTATGACCGCCCATTTGAATTACACAATTTTGGAATAGAGTGTTTTTCGCAAACCGCCTCACATGTAAATCCCTTCTCAAGGAAACTATCTCAAAGAATTCTAAATAAGTTGGTCCCAGATTCTTTTAGATATGCAGAAACTTCATTTCGCTTTGATCAAAGGTTTTACGAAAACCCTGAAGGTCAAACTCTACGCGGCTATTTTCAGTCACATTTATATCTAAAGAATATTGAATCCGAATTACTTTCATTGCCCAACAGACATCTCCCTTTCTCCACTCAGTTCAAGTCACTAGATATTAAGTGGGGAAGTCAAAAATTTGTCGCGGTTCATGTAAGGCGAGGTGATTATCTGGGAAAAGAGAACTACCATGGTATCGCTTCAAGCACGTACCTCGAAGCTGCTCGGGAGATGATTCTAGAGTTGAAGCCGGATGCAGAATTTGTTGTTTTTTCTGACTCTATAGAAATTGCAAAGCAAGATTTTCCATATGCTGCTAAGTACGTATCGGAAAGTGATCTTGCGAAACCTTCTGAGAATATGATTTTGATGTCAAGGATGGGTGGACTCATTGCCTCTAATAGCTCATTTAGTTGGTGGGTTGGATTTTTAAATCGACATTCAGAAACGAATATATTCCCTTACCCTTGGTTTGCTAACCCAAATCTTGATACTAGCGATTTACTCCCTGAAAAGTGGAGTAAGGTTTCTTCAGGAATTCAAGGTAGTGAACAATTCGATTAATTCGGAAGACATTTTTGATTTCGAGTAGTTTTGAAGTACAAATTCCCTGGGTTTTAGATGCTCTGACAACAGCAGAAAGTTTCGTAATGATTCACTTGTAAAAGTACTCATATTAATAAATTCTCCACAAGCTGGATTGAGATAGGGCGCTGAGGATGATACAAAAGTTTTTCCGGATATCTCATCGGAATAAGTGTTGCTTTCCCTCACGAATGTGGGCACATTCACAGACCAACATTCCAGTAGGGCAATTCCTTGGCTCTCAGTAGTGCCTAGCCAAATTGCCAATCTCGATTTTCTTAGAGCTCTTCTGAAGGAATTTTGGCTATATTTTCCGTAAGTGACTACTTTGTATTTCAATCTTAATTCATTACAACTTCGTTTAATCGCAAGGAAGTCATCGTCAAACAGATCTTTTTTTCTGTAGATTAGAACTTGCTTCTGTTTATATCTTTTCGCTGACTTCCAATAATTAGCATCTATATCACTTTGCCAAACAACAAATCTTCCCTTAAACCATTCTAGCCTTGCGCGAAGCACCGGAATTACCCATTCACTGGGAACCAGAATTAGCGAATTTCTTGAATGTTGTATTTTATCTCTAACGTAACTTTTTTCGAATTCGATATTTGGACCTAGAATTAAGTTGTCAAAGTCAATTTTTAATGCAGCCCATGCCTCTTCACTATTTACATTTAAAATCCAGTCAATTTGGAGGCTACCTGGCAGATTTATCTCCTGTAGATTTACAATCAGTCTTTTTTCAACCTCTGAAGGGCCGCGATTTGAATTAACGAATATATTCTTCGTGATCAAAATTCGGACTATTAAGTCTTTTATGCTGCTAAAGAAAGTTAATTTCTCCGTGTGTACCGTGACAAAAGGTGTCGGGCAAATTTTCTTATACTTATAATTCAACAATTCGCCACACCCTTCAATCAATTATGTAATCATATGCTATGCGGCGTGACTGGGACACAACTTCGAATCTGCTCTTCAAATCTTTTTGGGTCGGTTCAAGCTTCTTATGGATTCCACTTTGTTTTATCAATTTTGATCCTCACCATGACGGCATCATTCTCACAACCGTAAACCAATTGAAGTTAAGTCTAACAAACCATGGAACTTGGCCTTTCAATCAATATGGAAGTGTGTGGGCATTTCCATATTTGTTAATCTCATATTTAGTCCCTGATAATTGCTTATATTTTTCAATTCGTTTGCTCACAATTAGTTTCTATGTAGCAACTTCATATATTTTATATAAGAGTGCATTGCTGTTGTTCAATAAAAAGGCTGCGCAAGCAACCGTAATTTTTTTCTTGACTTTTCAACCATTTTTGGGACCGTGGAATACATCGTTGCTCCCATGGCCTTCGAGTCTAGTCATTCTCTTAGTTTCATCCATTCTTTACTTACTTCTAGTTTCAGCTGGGCAAGAATCTGTAAAGACAAAAGGCAAACTTGTTGCCCTTGGGGTCCTAACAGCAGTGATTCTAGGAAGCCGAATCCAGGTTGGGGTGTTGCTTCTCTTGTCAATCTCGTTTCTAATATACTTTCTCAGAATTGGAAAATTCAGGTATTTCATTTATGGAATCATACTTTGGCTGACACCGTGGTCAGTCTTTCTTCAACTCAAAGGGTGGCTTGTTCCTTCGCTCTACGATTCTGTAATACTCGGGTCACAATTCTTAGGCTCCGACCATTTGCACTATCCACTTCCAATCCTAAGTGCTTTTGCAGGTATCTGTGTTTTTATCTGGCTCGAGTTAACTTTAGCGAGGAAGATGAAGGCTCCCTTAAATATATTGTTTTCTATTCTCGGGGTTATCGCAACCTTGGTATTCTCAAAACGTGTATTAGGAGATAGCTTTAATTTTGCCAATTACATTTCTGTTACTCAAAGGAAAATATTGGCTGCACTGTTTTTTGCTGCTTTGATTTATGTTTGTGCTGAAATTATAAAACTTTTTTTGAAAGGTAGGGATGTTAGAGACTCTCGAAGGACTTGTTTAAATCTCATTAGTCTTTGCTCAGCAGCACAGGCCTGGCCATTCTTTGACCAAATGCACATTTGGTGGAGCTTTGCGCCAATTGTCCTAGTAATTGGAGAGAAATTCTCTCACGTTTCCTTTATCGGTCGTCGATCAGTAAGAGATTGCGGTCTCACGCTGATCTTTACGCTGATGACGTTTCTAGTTATCTCTCAATTCACAGGAAATAAAACTGAATTAACTACACTTGACCAGAGGTTCGTATTTGTTAATCGATCAGATGATTTAGAAGAGGCTCGGATTCAATCCTTTATCGACAAAAACATTCCAAAAGGCTCCCATGTTTTGAATCTGTGTCCGAATGCATATCCTTTCTTTGTTCCCGGGAAATATGTCTCTGATTCTAGATTCTTCGTGTACTGGTCAAATTTCGAAAGTGCACCGATTGCATTCAGGGACTATGAAATCAGTAAGATTGATTTTGTCTTTGTATGTCAAACTTACTTGTATCAAGGCCAAGAACTTCTAACCTACAAATCAAGACAACAGGCAATACTTTCGGAACTTCCTACTCCTAAGAAGCTCGGCAGTATGCACACAGGGAGTTTTAATTTTGAGATATTTACAACTAACCAGAATTAATTAGATCATTTCTATTCTCAACTGTACTCCTTTAGTATTACACTCAGGGTGTGGAATACATAGTCACCGGTGGGGCAGGTTTTATTGGGGCAAATCTTGTTCGGCGGTTACTTGAAATTCATCGCGATGAATCGAATCTTCGAATTGACGTCTTAGATTGCCTTACATATTCCTCGAACATACAAAACTTGCCTTTGGAAGATGAACGTCTCATGCTCTTTAAGGTTGATATTTCTGATTCAAATCAAGTTACAGATTATTTGAATAATCACTACAGCTTTGCTTCACCCACAGTTTTTCACTTGGCTGCAGAAAGCCACGTTGATAGGTCTATCTCTGACGGCAGCAACTTCATGACGACAAATGTTTCCGGGACTTTCAATATGCTCACATTAGCGAGTTCCATTAAGACTAAATGCTTTGTTCATGTCAGCACTGATGAGGTATATGGTTCCGTAGAATTATCATATTCGGACGAGAATTTCCCACTTAATCCAACTTCCTATTACTCATCATCGAAAGCGTCTAGCGACCTAGTGGCTCTTTCGTCTTTCAAGACATTGGGGCTTCCAGTTGTTGTAACGAGATGCGTGAATAATTTTGGGGAAGGACAGCACCCAGAGAAGTTTCTACCCCGCATGATAGAAAGACTAAATCGTGGTTTGACCCTGCCTGTCTACGGGGACGGTTTAAACGTAAGGGAATGGATTTACGTTCAGGATCACGTTACTGCTCTCTTAGCTGTAGCAAAAGCTGAATTTGCGGGAGAGGTATTTAACGTTGGAACTGGCTTACGTCTTTCAAATTTAGAAATCGTGCAGAAATTGAAGCAATTATCAGGTTCACAATCGCAAATTGAATTTGTGAAAGACCGTCTTGGCCACGATCGTAGGTATGCTTTAGATTCAAATAAGATTAGAAGGTTTACTGGCTGGGAAGTCAAAAATACTGAAATGAAGTTTGATTCTTATCTTCAGAGTTCCTTAGTCGCAAGTGCCTCAGGCAATTTCGTCAAAAATGAAACATTTCAACTTTCGGAAGATTTTTATCATGGTAACTAGTGGAATCATTCTTGCCGGAGGCTTAGGAACACGACTTTCGCCTCTCACAAATGTAATTTCCAAACAACTTCTGCCCGTGTATGACAAACCGATGATTTACTATCCAATAGCGACTTTGATGCTAGCCGGTGTCACTGATTTTGTAATTGTGGTTAAACCTGGAGACCGTAACCATTTCGAAAATTTACTTGGCAAAGGGGAGGACTTCGGCATCACTATAAGATATGTTGAACAGAATCACCCTGGTGGTATTCCCGAAGCCTTCTTGTTAACGGAGCGCATACTCAAGAATAATAATGTCTTCTTAATCCTAGGTGATAATTTATTCGTTGGTGGCGGACTTGGACGTGATTTAACTATTGGAGACAACTTCGAAGGCGCGAGGATTTTCAGTTATGAGGTTGAGAATCCAACACTTTATGGAAACTTAAAATTGGGTGATGAACAAGAGATTATTGATATCGTTGAGAAGCCACCTGTTCCTCATAGTCGTTATGCAGTAACAGGCTTGTATTGCTTCGATAAGAATGTTTTTGACTATGCAAAAAAGCTTAAGCCGAGCCAGCGCGGCGAACTTGAAATTACTGATCTTCTAAAGATGTATCTTCACGAAGCAACACTTAAAAACACGATTATCTCCCGGGGTACGGCATGGCTGGACACAGGAAACTTTGAGGATCTTTTCAGTGCAGCAGAATATGTAAGAATAATTCAACACCGACAAGGTGCATATATAGCGTGTTTGGAGGAAATAGCCTTGAGACTAGGGCTCGTCAGCCCTGAGCATCCTTCAATCCAAAAGAAGTCTCAAATCCAATCTGATTACGGTCGATATCTCAAAAGAATTCTTCACGATGGACTTTCAATTGAACCTACTTAAGAGTGCATTAGCAAAATTGCGAAATCGTGAGGTGGTCTTGCGTCAGCAAATCCACGACATTTATAAAATTGATGGATTAACAAATTACGATCTGCATCCGATTTACCTTGACCCCAGTGCATTTCCAAATTTTCAAGACGAACTCGAGCGGTATAAGAAACTAATTATCGATAGACACGCCCAAGGCAAAGGTGCTGCTTTTTATAAGTTTGGTGATGGTGATTATTATTTTTTAAAAGGTTTGGCACACGGAAGTGCAAAACCTGGGAATAGGGCTTTAAGTAAACCTTTAAGTGCAATTCAGCTAGAAGCATTTCAGAGAAATTCTTTGAATTCGGACTTTTATATGTGCGAGCTCTATCCTGAAAATGCAGCAAAATTTCATGAAGTATTTCCAACGAAGACGATAGATTATTTAGCAGAATTTTCCTATATATGTGTTGCATCAAATTGGTTTCTCAAGAATTTTAGTAATATCGGAGTAATTGGTGCAGCCGAAAAGGTTGCATTAATCAAGAAACTAGCAGAAAAGTCAGCTTACATAGAAGCACTAGGTTTTGATGGATTTACGTCGTATATATCCGTCCCGCAGAAATTTTCTTGTGATGACTTAGACTTGCAACTCAATTCCTTAAGAGACCAATTAGAAAATTCTAGTTCAGAAGTTTTTCTCGTTGGGATGGGGCACCTTAAATCAGGTGTATTGGGTGAACTGAAGAAATTTAAGGATGCCATTTATATCGATGTCGGATCAGGCATTGATGCCTTAGCTGGGATAATTGATACGGAACGACCTTATTTTGGAGGGTGGACTAATTTTCAGTTGAAAAATTATGACTACGCTGTAATGGACTTCCTAGGATTTAACGGAAAGAACATTAAATATCTAGATTGATACTTAAATAAATTCTCTGAGCGTCAATTCTAAGCCTAGTTCTGGCGGTGTCCAATCGATCTGATAGCCAATTTCCATCAATTTATCATTCTTACAAATCTTATTATTTACTGTCGAGTTAGTAGAGTAATCTTCGAAAATAATTCGTTTATCGAAATTAAGAATTCTCGCAATGATTTCAGTCATATCTCGAATCTTCAGTACGTATGGTGATGCAATAATCAATGGGTCTATGTTCTCGGTATTTCCTAAGTGTTGAATCACTATATTATCCAAATCTCCTACATACGTAAGATTCCTCAAGTCTTCTCCTGTGCCATATAGAGCTAGATCTACATCCAGTTCTCTCGCTTTTAATATTCTAAACACTAAGCTTGAAACAAGAGGAGCATCCTCTGCAATCACCGAACCTGGACCATAGCAATTTGAAAGCAAGATTGACTTGTAATTCAATTCAAAATCCATCTGATACGCTCTCATCAAATATGGCTGGAAATATTTTTCGACGTTGTATCCATAGTTCACAGTTGAAGATGGCGCCAAATCAAAGCACGATTCGTCAATAAAGCCGTCGGAGTTTGATTTCAAGCCGGAAATGGACCCCAGAGCTATTAGGTTTTGTACCCCTGAAATTCTTGCTGCTTCAAGCACGTTTATATCCATCGATAGATTTTCAATTAAGAACCTGTGGTGATTCTCCTTCATCTTTACTGCCGAGGATATATTGGCAGCACAGTGGACAACACTCGTGAAATCATTAGCTTTAAAGTATTCGAGAGTTTGTTGAAAATTTAAGAGATTTAAGTTTCTTGAGCTCGGCCTTAAATCTCCAGATATGTGAGAGCCAATAAATCCATTTCCACCTGTGATCAGCTTCCCCATAATTAACCGATATATTCATTTCGAGAGTCACTTTCAGAATACCAATTATGGTCAGTTGTCGTGAAATCGAGTGCAGTAATCCTTGGCCAATATATTCTTGATGCTTTGCTCGACCAAGAAGCCAGAATTGAGAAGGTACTCGGAGCTACTATTATTCTTGGAGAATTCTGAATAAATTTAAATTGGTTTAGAGTGTCTAGTCGAACAATCTGAGCATTGGCATACTTTTTAATCAGTGGTATAAAATAAGGATCTTCGGGTGAATCGGTTGTAATCCAGAGTCTTTTGAATTCTATTCCTTCCAACAATTGTATGTAGTATTCAATATTCGGGCACAATTCGATTGGCCAACCCGTTGATCCACGTCTAATGCTTAAAGTGAGGTCATTTTGTCCAATAACATAATCTGGATGAATTGAGCCAAGCTCGAGCCAATTGACCACGTCATCTTTATGTGTATCCAGAAGTTCAATCCGTTGGAAATATCCTTCGAGGACCGTCCATTTGCTTACGACATCTGGCAATGAATGCCCACCGATTTTCTGAAAGCCACTAGTGCTTATTTTCCCACGATGGAAACGCTGTATATTCTTAAATCCTTCGATTCTTGGCGAGTATAAAAACATTCTTGATTCATTCGCTAAAACTCTCGCGCTACAGTATTGAAATAATTGATTTCCCAGACCTCCCTGTAATCTGAGATTAATCATTCGGTTTTCTCCCAGACGATACCGCTCTTTCTCCACCATTCTTGAAAGTCGTCATATTTCAAAGACTCATTCACAAAAATACTAGTTAAAAATTTTGATTCTTTAAATCCTATTTCTCTCATAATCCTTTTGTATTGGCGCAAAGACACAGGTGAAATATGTTGAGGCGGGGCATCGGAAAGTGGATAGGTAGAGCTCCAGCTCATAATAAGCCATTTGGAAGTTGATGAATATACATTATTTAGAAAAACGTCAAGCATTTCAGGATCAATGTGCTCTGCAACCTCCAAACAAATAGTCAAATCTGACGTATCAATTCCTAGCAACGGTCTTCTCAAATCCGCAATATGTATTTTATTTCTTATTGAAGAGCTGGCTGATTCTTTATAGAACTGGAATCCCTCAATGCCCTGGATTCTCGTAGCAGGATAGTGCTCACTTAGAATTTCCAATAACGGCCCGCTTGAACAGCCGATCTCTGTGATGGATTCTGGTTGAATCTCTGATAAGACTTTATTGAGTGCATTGAAAAGCGCTATGTAAGGTTTTCGATTTATACGTATTTCAAGATCTGGTTTGTACATTTCGTAAGTGTCAAAATTGATTTTATTATCGTTATTTAGCGAAAGATCTAATTTGGGCGATCTTCTAAGCAAGTATCGGTCGTACCTAGGAGTTTTACGCTTAATTGCCTTAGTAACTCGCGGTGAGAAACGGAGATGCTTTTTAGTAAACTGCCGCACCTCTCTCGGGGCCAGTAGCGTGTTCCAGTACTGATAGATAATCGATTCGGCTGAGACTAAATTTCTGACTAAATGCAAGCGCCCAATTAAAGATTTCATATTTATTTCGATTCCGTATGAGACATGTTGATGAGTCTACAACCAAATTGAGTTACAGTAAGGATGTGATGAACGAGTATTCCATTGGTGATTTGAAATTATTCGACCTGCGCAATTTCCCTGATCAGCGTGGCAATTTACTTGCCGTCAATTTTGAAGAATTGTCTTTAGATCTTGGAATTAAGCAATTTGTTCAGACTAATGTAGCGTCATCACACCGAGGAGTGATACGCGGCATGCATTGGCAAAACGAGCCTAATACGCAAGGGAAATTAATTATAGTTTTATCTGGAAGTATTATTGATATCGCGATTGACATCAAGCCGAATAGTTCAACATTTGGACAATTTACTTCTGTTGAAATGGATGAGAAGAAACAGAAAGCTTTTTGGATTCCACCTGGTTTCGCGCATGGCTTCCAAACGGTATCTCCAAAATCTAAGGTGATTTATTTGGTCGATGCCCCGTTTGATTTGGATTGCTCTGATGGAATTAACCCTCTGGACGCAGAACTCTCTCTTCCGTGGGATAGTTCAATAGTGCCAATTTTGAGCCTAAAAGATCGGACGGCGGCGAACTTCAGTCAGAGATTTAGTCAGTAAGAAATGTAACTGTTTGCCCAAGGGTCGAACCTTAATGCGTAATTGCCGTTAGGAAAAATTTCTAAGGATTTTTCTTTCCAGTATTGGAAAAGTAAATGTTCAATCGATGTCTTTCGAACCGTCATGTGGATCAAAGGTACTTCTCTATAGAAATTTAGAGCGGTCGAATACTTAAAACCTATATATCCACTTCGCACTGACTGCTCATCCGTCTCTAGTGTTATCAAGTTTCTTGGGGATTCTGTGAAACTTCGAATGAACTTGGCATCTATAGTTTGAAGTCTTAATTCATAAAATAAGAAATCTCTTGTAATGACTTTGTTTCTAAAGGCAAATCTTAAAGTTTCTACATCACCTGCGCCCTTATTGTATTTACCGTAGCGATTAGTTTTAGAACATACTATTCGTGCTTCTACCCATAAGTCCCTAAATTCTTTTGGGATAGAATCAATCGAATCTACCGTGTTGTCTATGATAGTAATATCGTACTCAACGTAATCGGGAAAACTCTGTTGGAATGAGTGACTCCCCAAGAGGTACTGATTTTTCCGAGAATTATTGTCAGATACTGGGGAGCCCTTCCTATATCGATATTTTCTGACATCAAAGGCCGTTCTAAGAATTAATTGAGGCTTCGTTTGCAAAGTTACCATCCATTATTGATGATATTACAAATTCTTTCCACATCACCTTCAGTCATTTTGGTGTGCAGCGGAAGAACCAGGTATTCATCCTCTATAGAATCCATATTAGGTAAATCATTCTTTCTACCATCGAAGATAGAGTATCGATCATTTCTGTAATGGACTTGACCGCTTTCTATTCTCTGCTCGATTAACTTAGCTTGTAGATTCTTTCTATTCTTAATTCGAATGGTAAACATCCAGGCTGCATGCTCACTCTCATCGCTTTCTGCATCGATAATTCTCAAAGAGTTATTTGATTGCAGTCCTTTTATGTACGCATTAAGCAGTCTCCTGCGATGCATTAAGAAACCATCAATCGCTCTTAGGCCAGCGATTCCCATCGATGCAGCCACATCATTCATTTGATACTTAAATCCAATATCTTGAATATCATTTTCCCAAACACCTTGCATTTTGCTTGTTCTATCGATTCCAAACCATCTCAATCTTTTTGCTTTTTCTGCCAATTCCGGGTTGTTAATTACCAGCATTCCGCCATCACCTGTTGTTATGTGCTTAATTGCCTGAAAACTATAAATTGAAAAGTCTGTGAGATCTGCAATCTGCCTACCTTTGTATGTCGCTCCCAGCGCATGAGCCGAATCTTGAATTACCGGAATTTGGTATCGTGAAGCTATTTCATTCAATCTATCTAAATCCACTGGCAAGCCACCGTAATTAACAATTACAATCGCAGCTGTTTTAGTTGTAATTTTTCTTTGTAGATCATCTAAATCCATGTTAAGAGAGTTTTCGGCGACATCTACGAACTTTACCTGTGCACCGATGTATAAAAATGGAATATTTGTAGCCGTACAGGTGAAAACTGGAACCAACACCTCCGAATCTTTCTTGATGCCTGCTAGGAGATATGCCAAATGGAGCGCATCGGTACCTGAACCAACGGATATGCATGTCTTATTCGTTGTAAACTTTTCGGAAAACATACCTTCGAATAAGTCAACCTTGGGGCCCTGCCCAATCCATCTAGTTCCTAATGTATCTGCCACTTCCAAGGCTGCATCTTGAGGAATGCTCGGATGAAACAATGGGATATGCTGGGTGCTGGATTCCGTTGTAATAATGGTTTTGATATTCACCGCTGCATCATATATTCATTTCCAATCGATTCTAATGAATGCTATAGGATGAGTTTTATGAGAATCTTGGTCACCGGTGCTGCTGGATGTATCGGAGCCAATCTAGCTCACAAACTTAAGGCGCTTGGGCACGAAGTCTCTATGATCGACCGATTCTCAGACTATTATTCGGTAGAATTCAAAACAGCTCGTGTTCAGAAGCTAAATCTCCTCAAAGAAATACAAGTTCTTGATCTCAATATCCCGGGCGCTCTAGACCAATTCTCAAATAAGGGAATTGAAACAGTGGTTCATCTTGCTGGTCAACCTGGAATCAGAGTTCCATATCCAGAGAAATTAAATTATCTATCCGATAACTTAAATACATTTAATAATGTGATTAGTTGGGCGCTGAAGAATGACGTAGAAAAATTCCTCTACGCCTCATCTTCGAGTGTGTATGAAAATGCCCGGACAAAACCATTTATTGAATCTGAGATATTATTGCCGCCTAGCAATCTTTACCCGTTTTCTAAATGGACAAATGAGCATATAGCTAATTCTCTGATAGAAGATTGTGAAATGAAAATCTCAGGATTAAGATTTTTTAGCGTTTACGGCCCATACGGTAGACCAGATATGGCAATTCACCGTTTAATTGAAGCTGCTTGTACAGAAAAGTCTTTCAATTTGAATGGAGACGGCGATATCGAAAGAGACTTCACTTTTATTGACGATGTTACAGATCGAATACTTACATTGATTGGCTATGAAGGTCCACTAGATAAGATTTATAACATTGGTGGCGGTAGCAATGTTTCAATGAATACATTGATTAGAGTGGTTGAAAATACAGTAGGAAAAAATATTTCAATTCAGAAGAAACCACGTTTTTCAGCCGATTTGCAATCAACGTTAGCAAATAATTCTAGAATTAATGATCTTCACAACAGCACTATCTGGACCTCAATCGAAGCAGGAATTGCAAAGACATTTGATTGGTATAAAGTCTCAAATTAATCTTCACAATTCTTTCAGGCCGGGAAGTTTCGTAACTTGGTACGTGAAGTAAATTCTCGAAATCAAACTTTATATTGATCTGCAATTGTAATTCATATTAAGAATGACTCGCGTTCTAAATTAATGACGTGAAAAAACCAATGTTTTTGGATTGCTTGGAATAATGAGATTCTGATTATGCTCAATTTGATAATGCCAATTTTCTGGATAAATTTGCAGGTATTCATTTTGACTTTCCAAAACGTATCCTCTTGACTCTATGTTAGCGATAATCAAATCTAAATTGAAGAAATGGTAAGGAATTTCGAAATTGTAATAATGTTGCCTAGTCCAAATATCCCGATTACTTAGATTAGGGATGTCTTCAAGGAGAACAAATTTCCAAGGGTGCGAAAGCAGGTTAAGGAAATCATTCTCTAAATCTTCAAGATATTGAATACAAGAGTTTGTATATAATACAGCTTGATCTTCAAGAACTACGAGGTCTCCTAAAGAGGACTGATTCATCCAGGTTACCTCCTGATTAAACTCCTTGAACCAGGAAATGGTTTCGTTGGTTTCTACCACAATTTGTGATTCGATTTCAAAACCTATATTGCTCAAATACTTAAATAGCCATCCACTTCCTCCGCCAAAATCCAAAATTTGATTTATACGGTTGCTTCTTAGAATCTTTGACAAAGATTCTTCTCTGGGCGATGAATGGGATGCATATTCTAAATACCCCAACTGGCGCTCTTTCCAGATATCAAGAGGATAAGTTTGGCCCAAGTTTTCAGAAGTGCACGCAAATTTCACTTCTTGGAATCTTTCATATACCCCTTGAAAAATTGGGTTAATCACTTCTTGCCTCTTTTTCTAATTCGATTTTGTTTGTTTAAGGACAATACCTTAAACTAGAATGGCCTGCTTCTTGATAAATATCCTACTTTCCTCTGAATCACAATTTGCTTTATTTTCAGAATATTTCTATAGAAACTTTGAAGGCTTAGAGTCTAAACCGACTGAAGAAATTACTGGTTATTTTTTTCTTCCTGAGATGACTGATAGCGATATTTATTGGAATATTCATCACGCACCACGCGTGGGGTATATTTTGCGAAAGACGACTTTATTCTCGATACACTTTGAGAGTGAAACCCAAGTTAGTAATCCTTTTCCGTGATAGACCTTCGCTGGTGTTCGGTGCCATTTTCTTTTTCTGGTATCTAAGCCTTTTCCCTGGAAGACTCAGCGGAGATACTTCACAGGCGATAACTCTGATCCGTGATGGCAATTCCACGGACTGGTGGACTGGAATATATTTTCAGTTTCTCAGAATCGCTACAATCG
>Ga0214921_10003831_pt1 | contig 22738 bp, 19 predicted proteins | sample LL1505_MetaG_FD_177992 | JGI IMG/M metagenome (GOLD analysis project Ga0214921, IMG submission 177992) | Freshwater microbial communities from Lake Lanier, Atlanta, Georgia, United States - LL-1505 | ecosystem: Environmental > Aquatic > Freshwater > Lake | place: USA: Georgia | collected... | reverse complement strand
GAGCCCGCCCCCCCCCTTTTCCCCTCCACTCCGGAGCAAGCCCAAGGGAGACGATATGGGCCTCATCGCAAACGATATGAGCGATGAGGTAGCCCACGAGCTCCTCACCCGCGAAAAGTCCCCGCACACGACTAGAACGGCTCGAGAGCTCCTTTTCGAAGAGCTGAACAGACCATGCTTTGGGGTTCCAGTTGGAGTCGATCTCAACTAATCGACCAAGCCACCAATGCGAAACCGGCGCCACATGGAACCCCATGTTGACGCCGGTTTCACCGTCTGCCTCGCCCGGTATTTTTGATGCCGGGTTCGTCATACCGTTCAGCTTACAGAGCAGCCTTAGCCTTCTCAGCTACAACCGCAAATGAAGCAGGATCGGAGAAAGCGATCTCAGCAAGAACCTTGCGATCGAGCTGGATCTGAGCCTTCGCGAGCCCCTGAATGAACTTGCTGTAGGAAAGTCCGTTCAGCCGCGCTGCCGCGTTAATACGAACGATCCAGAGACCACGGAAATCACGCTTCTTAGCGCGACGATCGCGGTATGAGAACTGCAACGCCTTCTCTACAGCGCGCTTAGCAAGCTTGAAACATCCGTTACGACGTCCACGATATCCTTCCGCTAATTTGAGACGACGCTTATGGCGTGCACGTCCTGCGGTTCCTCGTTTAACTCTCATAGGTACCTCTTATCAAAAAATCACTTATGCGTATGGAAGCATTCGCTTAATGTTGCGAGCGTCCTTCTGGTCTACCAGTGCGTTCTTCACCAAGTTTCTGCGACGCTTTGGGCTCTTCTTAGCTGTATTGTGGCTGTGGTACGCCTTACCGCGCTTTACCTTTCCGTTCTTGTTAACGGAGAACTTCTTACTAGCAGTTCTGTTTGTTTTTATCTTTGGCATAAAGACCTTAACTACACCGACCCGTAACCAATACGGGCCCCATTACCTACACTTTCCCCGTCTCGATATCAAGAGGGGCACCCCCCTAAGCCGGCACAATAATGCTTCATGGCGGCGATTTTCTCGCGCACCAACCGCTCGCCACTATCACGGAGAGCCTCCCACTTCTTTAGTAACGAAGGGGGCTTAGGACAACTTTGGTAGGCGCACACAGATTCGAACTGTGGACCTCTTGCCTGTCAAGCAAGCGCTCTAACCAACTGAGCTATGCGCCTATAAGCAGGCGCGGAGTATAGTCTAAAGAGCCGCCACGGTTCAAGGGCTCAACTACGAAGCTTTGACCTTACGAAGCTTTGACCTTACGAAGATTTGACCTTACGAAGATTTGACCTGATCAGGCTTAAAAACTCCGAATGTTTTAAGGAGCTCGAATGCTCGGCGGAACTGGTTGTCTCGCTTCTCCCACTCACCGATATCGACACTCTCCGGCTCTATGGCCGTAAGGTCCGGGCGAATCGCCGTGGTCTTGTTGATCTTCTGGAGCGGCCCCCCATCTTGAGGTGGCGCATCCCCCGTTGAGGGGTTTCGGATCGCCCCTGGGATATCCTCTTCACGAATCTCACCGATCGGCGACCGCACGCCCTGAAGCTGATCGCTCCCGTCAGAGACCACTTCGACCTCGACATCAGGTTTCACACCGCGGGCCTGAATCGAATTTCCGCTCTTTGTGTAGTAGAGCGCTGTCGTCAGCGCGAGGGCACCACCGTTCTCGAGCGGGGTGATGGTTTGAACGGATCCCTTACCGAACGTCTGCGTACCGACGATCAGCGCTCGCCCGTGGTCCTTCAACGCACCGGCGATGATCTCTGAAGCGGATGCGGAGCCGCCATTGACGAGAACGACGATCGGATACTCAGGCTCAGTGCCACGACTGTGGGCGAAGAACTTCTGCTTCTGTGCGTCCACTCGGCCGTCGGTATACACTATAACCCCCTCTTTGAGGAACATGTCGCCGATACGAACGGCCTGCGCAAGCAATCCACCGGGATTATTTCGAAGGTCTAGGATAAGGCCGCGAAGCTCATTTCCATTGTTGTCCTTCACCATTTGATCAAGCGCGGACTTCAGGTCGTCCGCGGTGTGCTCCATAAACTGGCTCACTCGGACGTAGGCGAGACCATCGCCCAGGTACCGGCCACGAACGCTTTTAACCTCAATATTGTCACGAACGATCGTGACGTCAATCAGATCGGAGATCCCCTTTCGACTAAGGGAGATCTGAATCGGGCTCCCCTTCGGGCCGCGCAAACGCTTCACAGCATCAACGAGCGAGAGCTCCTTCGTAAATTTTCCATCGATCTTGACGATAATATCACCGGGACGAACACCGACCTTCTCGGCTGGAGATCCCTCCATCGGCGCAACAACGACGAGGAGTCCGTCCTTGATGGTTATCTCTATGCCGAGACCGCCGAACTCACCTTTGGTTTGAACTTGAAGATCTTGGTAGAAATCAGGATCAAGATATCCGCTGTGCGGATCGAGTGTCGCGAGCATCCCTTTAATCGCGCCCTCAACAAGCTTCTTATTTTCGACATCGCTCACGTAATCGCGCTTTACGACCGAAAGCACGTCGGTAAAAACCTTAAGCTCCTCGAAGAGATTGGAGCCAGCGCGCTCCTTGGCAGATACGGAGGGAAGTTGACGACCGGTGAAGACAAGTGCGACACCGAAGAGGACGCACACACTAGTGAGAACTTTTTCACGAGCCGAAAAACCGGAACGCACCCTCTCTCCTGATTCCCTAAAAACTTTGCGCATCGCTATCGCTCTTCATCCTCAAAAACACAATCACGTCCGTAAAGGTACGATGCGCGAAAAGAGCATCACGAATCACCTCAACACGCGGCGCGTGCTAAAATGTTTCAACAACGAAAAGCGAGGAAGAAAACTCCCAAATAATTCCCTCCAAACATACCTTCTACAGTACTAGAAAGATCAGCCCCTCACAAGAAGACACTGCGAAATTATCGTGAAAATACAACAAGGTATGAGGCATGCCAGAGGCACACTGAGGGATATCACAAAAACCGTGAGCTCACGTGACACTCACCCATCATCCGATCGGGTCACATTTTCTGCTTGCCTCGATCCTATTCTCCGCTACGCTTCCCTCGAACATTTGGAGGATACTCATGTCAGACACCCTTCTTGGCCTCGATATCGGCAGCTCATCCGTTAAGGCATCCCTCATTGACAGCTCGTCGGGGCGGGTTATCGCCCACGCCACATCCCCATCGACCGAGATGGCGATCAGCTCCCCGGAGCCAGGGTGGGCAGAGCAGCACCCGGACCTATGGTGGGAGCATGCATGCAACTGCCTGTCAGAGCTGAAGAATACGTCTAGTCAGCACCTCGCTCGGGTTAAGGCCATCGGCATCGCCTACCAGATGCACGGACTGGTACTCCTCGACCGGGACGGCAAGCCGATCCGGCCATCTATCATTTGGTGCGATAGCCGCGCGGTTCAGGTCGGCGAGAGCGCGTTTCAAGCGATCGGTCAGGACACCTGCCTCTCCAAGCTCGGCAACTCACCGGGGAACTTCACGGCCTCCAAGCTCGCATGGGTGAAGGAGAACGAGCCGGAGACCTTCGCCAAGGTCGCCTACTTTATGCTCCCTGGAGACTACATCGCCTTCAAGCTCACGGGGCGATTCGGAACGACCCCCTCAGGGCTCTCAGAGGGGATCTTGTGGGACTTCCAAAAAAGCGAGCCGGGGATCTTTCTCCTTAAACACTTCGGAATCTCCCCTTCCCTGCTCCCTCCCATCACCGAGAACTGCGCCGTATTCGATCAGGTGCGGTCCGATGTGGCCGCCGAGCTCGGACTACCTAAGGGAGCCGTTGTATCGTATCGAGCGGGAGATCAACCCAATAACGCGCTCGCCCTCAACGTACTTAACCCCGGGGAGATCGGGGCAAACGCAGGGACCTCAGGGGTCATCTACGGCGTAACTGAGAAGCTCGGAGTCGATCGCCAGTCGCGCGTTAACAACTTCCTTCACGTCAACAGCACCGAGAAGCTCACTCGCGTGGGAGTTCTCATGTGCGTTAATGGGACGGGGAGTTTCTATAGGTGGCTCAAAGGGACCATCGCCTCACACCTCAGCTATCAGGAGATTAACACGCTCGCCGAGAGCGCTCCGATCGGCGCTCGAGGGATCTCAGCCCTTCCCTACGGTAATGGAGCGGAGCGAACACTACGCAACAAGGTAGTCGGTGCATCGATTGAGAACCTCGATCTTAATCGCCACACGCAAGCGGATATCTTTCGAGCGGGCCAGGAGGGGATCGTCTTCGCGCTCGCTTACGGCCTTGAAATCATGCGCTCTATGGGACTCTCTCCAACGTGCGTGCGCGCTGGACTTGCAAATATGTTTCAGAGCGCTCTCTTTCAGAGAACCTTCGCCACAACAACGGGGGTCCCGGTGGAGTTGCTGACCACCGATGGTTCAGAGGGCGCGGCTCGCGCCGCCGGTATAGGCGCGGGATTGTACACGTTCGACAACGCGTTTGTCGGGCTTACGCGGCACGCCGTAGTGGAACCGGATAGCGCCGCAACGCAAGCGACTCACGAGGCTTATGGGCGGTGGAAGGAAGCGTTGGGAAGGCATGGGGTGTAGGGCGTCGACCTAACATCACTTCGGGCCACAAAGCCGGGAGGGCGACCATTCCTGGTCGCCATGTGATCGCATATCGCGAATGATCTTCGCCATACGTCACATGGTGCGCAGGAATGCGCGCCCTCCCCTGTCACGGGTCGCACAATCGGAGGGCGCTACGTGACTTACCCAATATACCGATTCATCACCGCCTCGAAGAGCTCCTGGCGTCCCGAAACGTTCGGGGTCACCTCACCCTTCTCAAGCATGTATTTCTCAAGGGTTTCGAACGTGGCGGCCCCTTCCGAGATCTGTAGTCCGATGCCGCTCTCCCATGAGGCGTAGCGGGTATCGGTCATCTCCTTGAGGACCCCGTCTTTGCGAACCTCGGCTGCGATCTTCAGGCCGTGCGCGAACGCATCCATAGCGCCGATGTGTGCGTAGAAGAGATCGATCGGCTCGAAACTGTCCCGACGAACCTTGGCGTCGAAGTTAAGGCCTCCACGACCAAGTCCACCCTGATTGAGGATCGCAAGCATCACTTGCGCCGTGGTGTAGATGTTCGTTGGGAACTGATCGGTATCCCAGCCGAGCAACTCATCTCCACGATTAGCGTCGACCGACCCGAGCATGCCGTAGCTACTTGCGTAGGCGAGCTCATGCCCCATCGAGTGCCCCGCCAGCGTGGCGTGGTTCGTCTCGATATTGAACTTGAACTCCTTCTCAAGACCGTAGGTCTTGAGGAACGCCATACAGGCAGCACAATCGCTGTCGTACTGATGCGTAGTAGGCTCCTTCGGCTTCGGCTCGATCAGGAACTGCGCGTCGAGTCCGATCTTGTTGCGGTAATCGACCGCCATCGAGAGGAATCGACCGAGATTATCGAGCTCACGTCGGAGTTGCGTGTTGAGAAGGCTCATATACCCCTCTCGCCCACCCCAGAAGACGTAGTTTACACCACCGAGCTCCTTGGTTACCTCCATCGCTTTCTTCACCTGAGCAGCGGCATAGGCAAATACATCCGCGTTGCAGCTTGTGGAGGCACCGTGCACAAATCGTTTATTGCTGAAGAGGTTAGCAGTACCCCACAGGAGCTTGATCCCGGTTCGTGCTTGCGCGTCCTTGAGCTTTGCAACAACCGCGTCCAGGTTCTTGTTGGTCTCTCGCAGGTCCTTCCCCTCCGGCGAGACATCCCGATCGTGAAAGCAATAGAAGGGAACGCCGAGCTTCTCCATAAATTCAAAAGCGACATCCACCTTCTTGAGAGCCATCTCAAGTGAGTTGGACCCATCATCCCAAGGACGAACAGCGCATCCGGGCCCGAACGGATCGCTTCCCGTCCCGCAGAAGGTATGCCACCACGCAACCGCGAAGCGAAGGTGCTCCTTCATCGTTTTTCCTTCGATAACTTCGTCAGGATTGTAGTGACGAAACGCGAGGGGGTTCTTTGACTTTGGGCCCTCGTACTTAATCTTTGGAACGTCGAAATACTGAGTCATGATCTCTCCCGAACATGTAGATGTCTCGCCCACTAGCTGACACGTTCGTGAATACCATCATCGGAGCGGAGCCCCACGGGAACGAATCGGTAGCAGGCGATGCACAGGTTATCCCCGGTTGGAAAAAATATCCCCGACGAGGTGGCGGCGCATTCGAGCATCTTCGTGAGACGCTCAGTGAGAAAACTTCAAAAAGTGAGTGGAAGGTATATCAAGTTTACGACTCCGTGGACATGTAAATCGTCTCTTTAGCTTACGGGACAGCCACTAAAAGAGATCGTACCCGTCGTGGATGTTGGTGATACCGGTGTCCAGGCGCCCATTCCGAACCAGTTGTGCAACCCATTCACGTAACACACCCCCCAGAAGGTGTACGCAGAGGAGATACGATCACCCGCCGCATTGAGTTGAATGATCCCGGTCACGCCGGAATACCCGTTTGCAGCTCTGGCGAAAGCTTGGCGGTCTTGAATGCCCCCGGTGCCAAAGGAGGGATCCGAGATAAACGCGTTCGCCATGATCATAACCGCGTCATACGCTGCGAGCGCGAAACCGTCCGGCATCGTCTGACCGGCACTACTCATGATTCGCTGCGCGTCACCAAGCTTATCGGCGGGAATACCGAGGTTGGGGCTCGGAACACCCCCCGCTTCAGCGGAGAAAAATGCGGGACCCGCCGATGTTACCAGATTGGGGTTCTGACTCACCCCATCCGATCCGTAAAATGGAACTCCTTGCAAAGTGGGCACCCCATGAGCGTCCGCGAGAAGGTCTGCGACCTCATCAAACCCGGCGACATACACGCCAACCCCGTTCCCCGCTCCTCCAGCGGCGGTCACGGCGGCCCCGACAGCCTGCGCAACATCACTGAAATCGCTGCCATGATTAGTCGGGTAGACTATCGCTGGCTGCAGCGCAATACCTGCGGCCGAAAGTTTCGGACGCAGAGCGGTAACCAGCTCCGTGTTTCCGACGTCGCTCCGGTTGACGGTGACGATAGCCCGCAACCCCTGAGATACGATCAGATCGGAGCTCGCCTGAACCTCAACATAGCTGGTGGGGCACATTCGGTAGAGTGCGTCATTAGGGATGGCGAGGGACTGCGCGGTACTCGATTCGCTCACAACGAGGGCACCGGCTGCGTTGGCTACGGGAAGAACCGCTTGCGCCTGACTACTTGATGAAGGCCCCACGAAAACTTTTACCCCTTGATCCAAAAGAGATTGCATCTGCTGCGCCGCCTGAGCCGGATCTCCTGCTGTGTCTCGAACCTCAATCCCCACAACGACACCAAGAGCCTTTGCATCCTCCTGCGCCTGAAGAATCACCTGTTCGACATATTGGTCGGAACCGCTCGCGTCCCCGGAGAGGTCCAAAAGCGCTCCGATTCGAACATCAGCATCGACCGGATCCGAGCCACCACCACCACCACCACCACCATTGTTACAGCTACAGAGCGCGAGGGAGGAAAAAACGAGGAGCGTGGAAAGTAGTGCAAATGTCGAACTTTTCATGCGTACGACCCTACCCCCTCTAGGTGGAATTGGGGAGTGGAAAACGAGAGGATCTCGCTTTTTCCAGAGGCAAAAAAGGGATGAGAACCGCCGCTCTACGGGCGCCTGGACATCCCCTTCCCGATTTCGCACATTCCGTCACATCCTCCGTGGCTCACGGGTCATCTATGCTAATGGCTCCCTGGTCCGGGGTGGAGGGAGGTGGTACGGTCTAATCGCAACGGGTAGGGAGAGAAAATCGGAAAGAAGATCGCATGGAGTGGAGACATAACAATCCGACATTCGAAGTTGACAAGATCCAACCCGCTCTGCAGGACTCTTCGTGGGCCGGCCATCGCACATTCGCGTACGACCTTGTATCCGCCATTCGCCCCGAGAGCATCGTCGAGCTTGGCTCCTTCGTAGGAGCCTCCCTCTTCGCGTTCGCTCAAGCGATCAAAGATGCTCGGCTATCGACCTCCCTCATCGCCGTTGACACGTGGCTCGGTGATGAGCACGCGGGATATTACGGAGAGGGTGTGTACCAATTCGTTCAGCAGGTGAGCGCAAGCGCCTTTGCAGAGCAACACATTCGACTTCTTCGCAAAACATTCCTTGAGGCGAGAGCGGATGTACCGGACAACAGCGTGACTATTCTTCATATCGACGGACTTCATACCTATGAAGCGGTACGAGAGGATTTTGAAACGTGGCTCAGCAAGGTCGCCCCTGAAGGTATCGTTCTCTTCCACGATGTTGCGACCGAGAAGGAGTTTGGCTCGGTGATCTACTGGAGGGAGCTCTCCGAGCTCTACCCATCCCTCTCCTTCAACCATAGTCACGGGCTCGGCATCCTGTTCCCAAAGGGGGACCGAGATCGCGCCGCGATTATGGGAGGCGACTGGCCCGCTCGAAACATGGTGTACGCGCTCGAGCACGTAGCCGCTACGAACTCCAGACTCGCCTCGAAGCTCAGCACCCAAGTTCAGGAGCAAGCGAAGACGATAGCCAATCTTGAAAAGCTTCTGAGGGAGCGAGATGAGCTTCTGGCGAAAAATGGACGCAAACCTGGGTAACGGCCGGAAAAATAACGTTATGGACCACACCCCAACACTGTCGATTATCATCCCCGTATTTAATCAGTGGTCATACACGAAGGCATGTCTTGAGGCGCTAGCAACAACGATCCCGCAGCATATCACCCATGAGATACTGGTCATCGATAACGCCTCGACGGATGAGACCGCTGCGGGGCTCCAGGCTTGGCAAACAAAGCTTCCCTCGTTACGGATCGAGCGATGTGAAACGAATACCGGATTTTCTCCAGCGTGCAATCGTGGGGCCGAACTCAGTCGGGGAACCTATCTGGTGTTCCTCAACAACGACACCGTCCCCCAATCTGGATGGGTTGAGCCCTTACTCACTGAGATCGAACAACCTGGTGTTGGAATGGTCGCTCCAAAGCTTGTATCCACTGACACCTACTCGATAAACCACGCGGGCTACGTCTTCGGAGCTGGAGCGTTCTACGGGATCTACCAAGATCGCCCTTCAAACCTTCCCGGAGCGAACAAGAAGCGAGACTATCAGGCTCTCCTCGGAGCGTGTCTACTTCTTCGACGAGAGCTCTTCTTCTCTCTCGGCTCCTTTTCGCTGCTCGGCTTAGAGGATATCGACCTCTGCCTTAAGATTAAGACGAGCGGTCTCGTGAATCGCTACGTGCCGCAGTCGGTCCTCATACATCATGGATCGGTGACACTCAACAACAGCGAGCCCGGTTCATTTCCCGTTACCGAAACCGCCAACTTCGGACAGCGGTGGTCTACCGATCACGTAACGTGGGACGACTACCTCTTCTATCTCGAAGATGGTGAGTGGCCGGAACCTCCCCCCGATCCGCATGAGACCGCCAAGACTGTCGCCACCCGATCGATACACACCCTGATTGAGGGGTACCTGGCCCTGAATTCCCAAAGACCTGAAGAGGCGCTCACCAAGGCACACGAGTCCCTCTCGTTGTGGCCACACAATCCGATGGCGTACCTGCTGTACTGCACCCTGCTCCTTGAAGCGGGGCGCACGCAAGAGGCCATAACGGAACTTACCCGCATCGGCGACTACTCTTTTTATCCAGGACTGCTCGCACACCTTTTTCCGATCGTATCTGAGATCCTTCCACCAGAGATAGTTCGCAAGATAGCGCTCCAAACATAACTAAGCTCGTGGCTAGTGCAGTTATTCGCTACCGCGCGAACCACTGCGTTCGAATATGCTCAAGGCCCCCACTCTCTCGCAGAGAGAGCAATCCTACGTTTAGTCTCCGACGTACCTCATCAGAACCCACTCGAACGGCGAATGCGTAATGACGACGCTCAAAGAGTGGCCCGACCTCATTGACGTTGATATTCGGATGGAGGAAGTCATAGTACTCAAGTGAGCTTGAGTCGGACACAACCGCGTCAACCGCGTGATTCACTAGGGCGCTTACCGCGTCATCAAGGGTCTTGTAGGAGGAGGAGACGAGCCCCTGCATCGCCACGTACCGAATGGCGGGACTTCCCTCAAGGACGCCTATCACTCGACCGGAGAGATCCCCTGGCCCATTTATCTCCCGGGCAAGCGAGGTGGTCGTCATCACTGACGATACGCTTGAAGTGACGTAGGCGACCGTAGCGACGCCGAAACACAACCACAGAGCGGCCACAATCTTCCCCAGCCAGCCTTGTCCAAAATTACCCGAGTATTTCGTCTTGCCGGTCACCAAAACCGACATGACGTGGTAGAAGGACTCCGCAAACCCCTGTCGCCAGTGCCGCGTGAACTGCCGATCAAACATTCGAAGAAACGCAAGGAGCGCTAACGATGTACAGACGGCAAAGAGAGCTCCTAACGCCACCACACGCACGTGCCCCCCAACAACGAGTCCATCCCACAATCGCTTCAGGGAGTGCGCCTTATCTCCCGAAACCATGATGCGCAAACCGCCATCAAGGATCGGCTGCGTGAACTCAAGGTTCTCTACACCTCGACTTGTCACCAGGATGTTTCCAACCCCTAGCTCCACATCCCCACGCTGGAGAGCTGCGTAGAGCTCAGGAAGGGTCGCATACGGCACGTACTCAACCTCAAGGTTCATCCGTGAGGAGACCTCCGACAGGAGATCAACGGAGAACCCCTTCCACCCGATCTCTGGGTCAGGAATGGCAAAGGGAGCATCCGCAAAAACCCCTGCTCTCACCCTTCGATGCGGCCATTGATCGGCGACACCGTCCTGCGCCTGAATACGGGGCGAATATCCAAGCAGAAACGAGAGAGATACAAACACAAGAAAAGAGCGCAGACGAGCGTACATGCGCAGAAGATATCCTGGGTACCTACAAGCGGCCAATGGAGAATGTGAGAAGCCACTCCGATCCGAGGGAGAGGTCCTATGCGGTGCCGATACGGGAGAGGTGCACGTAGACGACATCGCCAGCTGCCGAACGCTCAGGATGGGCCAGGAGCACGACTTGGCTTCCGCTCGTGGACTCAACCACCTTATAGAAACGGTCTGATACAATCGGGCTAGCCTCTCGGATACGAGTAAAACCAACCTCGTGGAGAGCAACGACGACGTCAGATTCATTGTCGAAAAGGAGCAAAGCATCGGAACCTTCCGAAGCTCCGAACTCGCTCGCGGTCACCGAAAGCACTCTGCGATCAAGCACCTCTTTCTGATAGTCGGTTAACCCCAGTATTGTGGACACCACCGAGAGTCCATTTCCCGATATCCGAACCGATGTCGAGTCGTGGGGTACAGCATGCTCCTTCCCAGCGGCAGCGTGCGAGGCATACATGACAATATCGTCATTCGCTGAAGCCGCCCCAAAAAGAGTAGAGCGAGCCTCCAACACCTGACGGGCCACATCCGAATATGTAAGACGCGCCTGGAGCCCTTTTGCGTGAACCTGCTTCGCTACCGACATACCACCATCCTTGGATATACTGTCACATCAGCACCGAGGCGAACGCCTCGCGCATCTCCAAGGTAATAGGAAGAGGTCCGCTACTCAAATGAGCGGCCTGTCATAGTGGTTTCGCGTCCTTATCCAGTTCGTATCGGTCGGAGTTCGTCTACCTCGCGCGGAGGAGCCCCACCGTCAACTTTACTTCAGCTCCGTAGCTCCGTTAGCTCTATCTAAAGAGATATAGGTGATCGCCTTGCCATCAAGGGACGTTTTGTCCAATGCGACCTTCAGGGTCTGAAAGCCATCGTACGTGCGAACGTAGAAAGCCTTATTTTTTATATCGGCGACCGATGTCCATTCCGTGATCTCCTGCCCGTCGATCCCACCACCAGCGGCAGCTTTTGCGGAGGTGGTAATAGCACCGGGAGGGATATCGAAATTGTTCATAATATGAAAGACCGTCTTCACCCCATCCTCACCATTTTGAGCCACAGGAGCGGCCTGCGAGAAGAAGACTGCCCGCACAAATCGTCCCGGGGCTGACATATCTCCGGGCAGCCCCACCATATTTGCACCCGTGCTCGGGGGTTGAAAGTTCATCCCTCCGATCGTCACCGGCGTGAGGGGACCCGGTTTAATGTTGAGGAAGAGACCGAGATTTCGAAGATGCCAGCCGAACTCCGGGCCGTTCGTCATAACGTGCGTTGGATTGTCGGTTATCTGCAGAGCTCCGCCGATATATTCGACCACAATGCTCTTACCCGTCGAGTCATGGACCGTATAATGAAGCGGAACAACGCCCTTGAAGACCGGATGCTCTGAACGATTGACCTTTATCTTCGACAGTCCCGCCTTCACCTCGTCAACCGATGCGTAGTTCGTGAGGATATAGGTGAGAGCCTCGTAGGAAGCGAGGGACTTCTCCGCCTCTGCAGGCGCGGTCTCTTGGTAGAGAGAAAAGCCAGGAAGGTACAAAGCTCCTGCGACCAAACCCTTTTCATTCATGCCATCAACAACTATCGGCAGCTTGAGGCCATTCAGACCAACCACACCGTACTTCGTTGTATAGGACAAACCAGTTCCGGCCTTCCCATCCGGGCCCGTGCCCTGGAGTTGATACCCACGCGGGATCACGATCACATCGGAATCGAGACTGAGCGCGAACTCAAGGGTGCGCCCGTACACGTAGCCCCCATCCTTGGTCGAAACGAGAAGAGATGTGCACCCGTGCACATCCGAGGCGACACCCAAGAGGGAAAACAACCCCGCACACAACAAAAACAGAATTGTCCCTCTTTTTTTCATGAGCATCCTCTCAAACAGTGACTAACTAGCTCTGCAGTCTAGGTTTGGGCTCCTCTGTTCGCAAGGGAGAATCCAAGGAAGCCAAGGCAAAACCTTGCGTCAGCGAGGTTTTGCCTTGTTTCCCTAGTACTTTCGTAAAAGCGTCACGTCCCCACGTCGCTCCAGCAGTTCAAAACCAAAATGATTCGCTATCCAGTCAAAAGCGCGCTCAGAATAGAATACCACGTGAGTCGGATCCCGGTGATACCACCAGCTTTGGAAATCATCGGGAACGGTTCGAGTCCTCAGACCCAGTATCCCGCCAGTGCTCAGCATCATGTGAAGACGACGAAATTCGATTCGAGGCTCCCTAAAATGCTCGGGCACCTCACAACACGAGATGTACTCGTAGGTGTCGGGCGTTAACAACTCCTCTCGGGGATAAAATATCGGATCGTACGAAACACACCGCGCCCCGAACGCTCTCATAAGCGGCTCGATCGAGAGCACGGGCCCACACCCAAAATCGAGCCCTATGGCATTCTGAGTAAGGTGCCGCACGAGAGGTCGAACGAGTTCGAGGAGATGCTCACGATACCCCGCATTCGTAAGGTCGTTGTTATGCTTCTCATAGTGAAACTGCTCCTGTGAAGGGGTCGCGCGAACGGTGGGGTCTTTAACAACCAGGGAGCACTCCTCGCAGCGGAAGAATCGCAACCCATCGCCTCTCTGTGTCTCGGGAGCGTAGAGGTGCCAAGGAACCGCATGAGTGGCGATGTGATACAAAGGAAGTCGCTCACCGCAACAAAGCGGGCAGTGGAACAGGGAGAGCACCGGAGAGGGAGCGAGGTTCGACACCTCTCTACCCAACCATAAAACGCGACGCCACGCGAGGAAAAATCTCGGGAGCTCTTATATCAGTGTGATCAGGTCCGTTAGGGGAACGGTTTGAGGGGCAAGGACCATCTTGCGCTCAATCCCCCAGATCCTGTTCGGGAGATCCCCACTTAGATCTGAGGGGCGAATGCAGGACGCCACCTCACCTGTCGAGAGATCTCTCAGAACGCACCCTAACCGCTCCGCTATCGCCAAAGGCGCCATAAGGTCCCACAGTCGTTGCTTTCCCACCATAGACCCACACAGGTTACCTGTCGCAGTGTCCATGAAGTCGTACACCGAGGAACCACTCGACACCCAGGGCATCTTCATCTCAAAGCCGTTCTTTGCGAGCCATCCCCTATCGCTCGAATTTACCGATATCCGCCTGTCCGAGACTACCCGTCGCTCTACCACCTCAACTGCGTCCGAGGAGAACACCTCACGACGAACCGTTCGTCCATCGGTCCAGAACATAACATCCGACATCGGAAGGGCGACCACACTGGCTGCCGGCCACACCCCACCATCCACCGAATGAGCCAGCGCCGCGGCGATACAGAAAGGCTTTCCCCCCTCAACAAAGTTCTTCGTGCCATCGATCGGATCAATCACGATGAGAGACGGAACTCCAAGAAAGGTGGAGTAGAACGCGTCCGAACTCTCCCCTGCCGATCTCGAAGTATCGGTCGCCATCTCCTCACCTAAAATCGATATGTGGGGAAACAATCGGTGCAGACCGGCACTTAGATGGCGCTCAACGGCGATATCGGTTTCCGTAACGAAGCTACCGTCGCTTTTAAGGGTTGGAGGGCGGGAATCGGCCGCCACCGCTGTGAGGATCGTTGGCATCACCTCACGCACAAGTTGCCGCACTGTCGTTACGAACGCTACCTCGATACTTTGCACTACCACTCCCTCGAAAGGTCATCTAAACCCGACGCAGAGAGCGTATCACACCACAACAGGCACTCAAACCGAGACTGTGCCTGAGGTATCCCCACAAAATGGAGCCTGGAGGGGCAGGCTATGACTGCCCGTAAGGCTGAACGAGCTGGGCAAGGTACGTTTTTCATCCAGAGGGGCGAGTCCTACGGGCGGTCGTAGCCCGCCCCTCCACAGGTACAGATCATTCGCTCGCGTGCATCGCTAGCTATAACTCACAAAAACAACCCAGAATTATTCCGAAATTTGTGGTGATACCTCAGAGACTGTGCCGACCTCAATTATGGCGCAACATACCCCGACGCCATCCCCCCAACGGTAGAGACAAGAATGACCCCCAACAGGAAGGAAACCACCACGAGAGCAACGAGACTCAACAGTGCGGTCCCTCCGAAAAAGAGCCCTCGCTTCTCAGCGGGCACATCGATCATAGCGCCGACTCCAATCCAAGCCCAGTAGATGCTACCGACGGTTCCCAGTAGGCCGATGAGCGCTCCAATAATAGGGACCACCGCAAGGAGGCTCGCGACGAATCCGACCATCAAAGCGTGCACGACCCAACTATATGCCCGATCGAACGATACCTTTCCACCCACCAGGGAGGCGACCTGAGTGGCGATAAGAGCCATAAGCAACCCTGAGGCGCATCCCCCGATAACGGCCGCCACGAACTGAAACAGAACAAATTTCATGCCCATCGTGGACGCAACCCCGAAGAGAAAGGAGGTCGCCAAGGTAACAAGAGCGCCCACGACCGCCATCGGTGCAGCAAAATCCTTGAAGAGAGCCTTTGCGTCCCGAGTGTCCGCTGAGACAACAGTCCAACAGCCGGGCCGGTTGGTCACTACGACCTTCACGCGTTCAACAAGGGGAGCAATTGAAAAAGATGCGTTTGTCATGCGCAGACGGTAATCCAACCGGAACCATGTCGACAACAGGGTTTCTTTGAGTTCAAAAGGCGTTCGGCTGGCTGGAGCAAAAGAACGGCAACAAAGGTCTTTCCACCACTAAGGACGCAAAGGACACAAGGTCTCCCAACTACCAGCTCCTCCGTGCGGCGACCAGGTCTCTCGGTCTATCGGTAAGCACAACATCAACTCCCGCCTCACATACCCTCCTCCACTCCTTCGGGATATCGACTTCAGGGGTTAGGGTCTTTACGACGACACGCCCCCTTCGCTCATGAATCTTAGCTACCAAGGTGGAAAGATTCCAATCGTAGTCGATCTGCACAAAGTTGGGATCCTGATCCAGAAGCATCCCTACCTCCGATTCGGAATGAGCTCGTGCTAGCACTTCTACCTTCGGAAACGCTCCCCGCACATACGCAAGGACCTCCCTCGTCTGGCATTGCACCACTACCTGAGACTCGCTGCCCGACTCATGAACCTCCTCCATAACCCGCTTAAAATCACGGGGCGTGACGACCTTCACATCGAGCATCAAGGTTATCCCCAGCTCTCGTGCCTCACGCAGGGCTGTTCGCAATCTCGGAATCTTGGAACCATCAGGAAGACGGATCCCTGCCAACTCCTCCCGAGATACGGAGGCTATCGGCCGCCCCACGAGGTGCGCATCTCCTCTGAAATTTGCGGATGAGAGTCGCCGATCGTGAAAGAGCACGAGATCATTATCTGCCGTGAGCCGGACATCAACCTCAACATAGGGGAGTCCCTGAGCTGCACGAATAGCCTCGACACTATTATCAAACGCCCGTGAACGCTCTCCCCGATGGGCACTCGGAACGCAACGAGGCTCGCTGAAAGCTGGAAAGATACTCAGTACAGACACGGCCGCAAGGAGCGCCAACCCTCGGCGTGAAAGCCTCCATCGGAGCGGGGCATGCGGGGATACATCAAACATAGCCTACAGGTAAAAGGATCTATTCACCCCAGTCTACCCCTCCTCTGACGTCGCCCCTAGCGGTTTTTAGCCACCGCCCTGAGATCGGTGAATTGTGCGGGGGAAGCCTTCATGTTCGTCAGTTGGTTAGCGGTTAAAGGTATGAGATACTGCCGGGGGTCCGTTGTACGGAATAGTGTTCAATCCGGCTACCTTTCAACCATCTTCGTATGTCCACAGCTCGATCCGATTCCTTCGACAAATATGCAGCATATGCGAACTCAGTGCAGTCTCCCCGCGAGGATGCCCGCTTCATGCGCCTCGTTTACCGCAACCTCAATGCGACCGAGCCGACGATAATGCGAGAAGATTTCTGCGGGACCTTTGCGCTCTGCTGTGAATGGGTAAAGCTCGACGAAACGAAGAAAGCGATCGGCCTCGACATTGATCCCGAACCGCTCGCCTATGGATCGGCACACTACCTTTCAGATCTCACGTCCTCGCAACAGAAGCGGGTCCAAACCGTTCAGCGCGACGTCCTTGTTCGCTCCTCAAAAAAATCGGATATCATCTGCGCCCTCAATTTTAGCTACTTCTGCTTCCATGAGCGAGCGACCCTCCTGCGCTACTTTAAGGCGTGTCGACAATCACTGCGTTCGAACGGACTCTTTGTGGTGGACGCCTTCGGCGGACCTCAACACGGCGAGCCCTCCCTCGATACAAAGCGATTACCCGGCCTTACCTACTTCTTCGAGCAAGAGAACTTTGATCCGATCAACAACAGGACCCGGTTTAGCCTGCACTTCAAACCAAAGGGTGGAAAGACCCGCAAGCGGGCATTCACCTACGACTGGCGGATGTGGAGTATCCCCGAGATTCGCGATGTCATGCTCGACGCCGGCTTCGAAGCGGTTGAGGTTTACTGGGAAGGCACCTCTCGTGATGGACGGGGGAGTGGCCGCTTCAACCGCAAAGACAAGGGCGAGCCGTGCCAAGTGTGGGTCGCATATGTCGTTGGGCGGGTGTAGGCACCGGAAGAGACCCCGTCTCGATTCCATCGACTCGTAGGGCTACCTTTCAGCACCTTAACGGGTGGGAAAAACCGGCTCATCGGTCCACGGTGTGCGCCATCCGCTCTGCACGCGACTCAAGAGTTCATGAAGCCTCACATACTCACTCCCAAGAGCTTCAATCAGAGCTGGCCAGCCTTGGGCCGCGGCGTCCTTTGTGTAGAGCATGATAAGGCCAATAATTTGATCATCGGCCAGCAGGTGCATAGCTATCTTCGAAATGTTGCTTACGACGTCGAGAAAATCGCTGGGCGAAGCTTCGCTCACAAGATGTACGAGCAGGGGCTTCATCTCAGCGATCACAAGCTCGGTAAACGCGAGGGAGAGTTGTTGCCCAGGGTAGGCAGAAACCGCGTCCCTCCACAACGCGAGCTCATCTGAAATACTCTGGCATGACGCACCGTATATCGTTGTTCGTAGCGTACATTCCGAATCGACGAACTGGGCTGTCAATCGCCGGTTAGCAATCTCTGGATCATCAGCACAGGGATCAAACTCCTTCGGGAATCGTGCCCACAAGGTTTCAAGGAACCGCCCCTCCGCAACCCTCGTGAGCAGGTAGATACGTCGCTCAATCGAGTCTCCGCCCATACACTCTGTGGAGAGACCACCGCAAACCGGTCGAGCCTCCCGTGGTACACACGAGGAGTCATCCGGTTGGCTCGTTTCGCTCCGATGATGCACATAACCCTTATAGCTTTGTATCGCAGGCACATAGGGCACTCGTGCCATCACAGCCCAATCGAACAAGGCGTCGACCGAACGAATATCCGATGCACAGAGCGACACCGATACCGACGTCAGAAACTCTGATTTCAGCAGACAATCAGCCTCGATACACCGCCACAGCAGCCGTCCTCGCTGCGAGCCCTCATCATACGAGAGTAACCGACGAGTATCGGGCGCCTCTAATCCTCCGACCGCGCCTTCGCGTACATCATACGCACCTTGAGGCTCAGCCCTCCACTTTTCGCAGTTACGGTGATAATCAAGATAGTCTAGGTTCGCCTGTATATTATCTGTATTCGAATAGACGTAAGCCATGAAGAAAGCATCAACAGTGCTTCGGCGGAGAGCGAGCTCTTCGGCAAGCCTGAGGATCAGAGCCGTCCTCGTCTTATTCTGCTCCTCGAAAGCGATCCACCACCGAGCGGCGCTTTCTTGGGCGGAGGAATACCCAACCACCAATTTGACCGCCTCAAGTCGCTCTCGAAGCCGTTCCTCTGACCACCCTCGAGTATCGGAGATGGAGGTGATACTCGAAAGAGCCTGTGGCTTCGACGAAACACGAGAGCTCAGGTCAGCTATGTCCTCGAGAGCCTCCGCGTGACTATCTCCCTTACGAGCTGAATCCTTCCCCTCAAGCGCCACCTCTCGGAATTGCCGCGCAGAGTCGATCGAGGAGGCTTGACCATACACGAGCTTCGCTTCAGCCTCCCCCCGTACCAACGCGCCGTCGACCACGATTTTCACGACCTGCTCACCTCGAAGCGCCCCGATCCGCCATGTCACATCCGATAGGGCCTGACTAAAGTAGTGTCGCAATCCACGTGCACCCTGCTGCGCGGCGAGAGCACGCTGCGCAATCTCATGGTATCCATCAGCGACAACTTCGACATCAACGCCGTGCAGCTCGAACAATCGGCGATATGAGGTGATGGGCGACTGAAGTGGGTTCTGAAGAATCTCAATAAGATCCGATTCCGAAAGAGGATCGAGCGTAACAAGGTTGGGGAACCGCGCAACAAACTCACGCAGAAAACCAAACTTAATAATATCATCTGACTCAATCCGAGCTGAGGGCGCAGATGCTTCGTTTCGAAATCCCACTCCGCGGGTTCGATTTGCGACTATTTTGTCTATTCCAGAGAATGCCCCCGTTGCGATTACGAGGATCTTTGAGGTGTCGACATCATAGCCTGGCGTAATGCCAGAGTCCTTTGTCCTTACCAGCCGATTTCCATCTAGCAAGGTGAGGAGCTCCTCCTGCACCATCTGTCCACGAACGTCGGCCTGAGCACTCTGATGGGCATGAAGTTTGTCCACCTCATCCAAGAAGATAATGCCACGATTCATTGCATGCTCTTTGTAATCGCAGAACCGCGCGTACCGAGCGAGCATGTCGCCTACGCTCTCTCCCACATATCCCTCACTCGATAGGGACGAGGCATTCACGAATAGAACCGGAACATCCAGTAATTTTGCAAGGGTCTTCACAATCAGGGTCTTGCCCGAGCCGGTTGGCCCGACCAGAAGGCAGTGCTCGGGTGCGGCACGCCCCCCGGGGTCCTCAGGCAATACAAGATTTAAATAGTGGAAGTATACCGCTTTGCTGATAGCTCGCTTGGCGTCAAGCTGCCCCCTCACGAATCGGTCCAAGTGAGCGATTATCTCTTCGGGTGTAGGTAGAATGCGTCTCATAAGCATCACTCAGGAAAACCTCTCTCCTCTCACTTATTCTAAACCGTCCGAATCGGATAAAGTCTAGAATACCTCTGAGTTATGCTACTCTCTGCTCGAACGGAGGCATAGCGAAGAAGGTGGTTTACGGAGGGCCGACCGCTATAGTGTTGTTCTCACTCCATCTCTTCGTAGGGGGATGGCTTAGTGAGTTGCCCTTATTGAGCTGATGATGATCCTCGCCCCCCGACTCCCCGTGGGCAAGCACAGCTACCCGAGCGATCCGCTTCAAAGCTTCGCAGCCACCACGGTAGCGAGAGCTCAATACGCCCTACCAGCTCGCTGCCTTCGAAGCATCGGCAGGTGAGACACCCGCACGTGCGACCTCAGCGATCACCCCCTTGAGTGTCGCCACCGCCTCAGCCAAGGCTCCATCGGATATCACAAGGGGCGGCACGAAGCGGAGGACGCTATCCGAGGTGGCGTTGAGAACGAGTCCCTTTTCAAGCGCCGCCGAGACGACACCAAATGCGATCGGGCTTTTTAGCACTGCGCCGATCATCAACCCAGCTCCTCGAACCTCCTTGACCTCATCTATCGAGCGAAGGAGCTCAGTGAAGAACTCGCCCTTCCTTCGTACCTCAGCGAGCAACCCCCGTTGCTCAATCTCATCAAGGGTAGCGAGCGCAGCCGCACACACCACAGCGCCACCTCCGAAGGTCGTTCCGTGATCACCTGGACCATAAACCGACGCATACGGCTCATCAGCGATACAGGCACCGAGGGGCAGTCCGTTTGCTATCCCCTTTGCGGAGGTGAAGATATCAGGCTTCACTCCGAGGGTCTGAAACGCCCACCACGATCCCGTTCGTCCGACACCGGTCTGAACCTCGTCGAAGATGAGTGGGATCTTGGCCCGATCGCACAGCTCCCGAAGACCTTTTAGAAACGATGCGGTAGCGGGAATAACACCTCGCTCACCCTGAATCGGCTCTACGAAGATCCCAGCAACCGAGTCATCAAGAGCCGCAGCGAACGCCTCCAGATTGTTGTACGGGTTGTGAACGAATCCTTGCGGAAGGGGCTCAAACCCCTTCCATTTCTCCGGCTGTCCGGTCGCGGCGAGCGTTGCGAGGGTGCGTCCGTGGAAGGCCCCCTCAGCGGCGAGGATCTTATACCGCGTACCACCTCCCGCCTTGCGGGCGAGCTTGATTGCACATTCGTTCGCTTCAGCGCCAGAGTTGCAAAAGAAGACCCTTCCCCATCCCCCGGCTGAGGCGTGAAGACGGTCAGCGAGGGCTCGCATCGGGAGATTACCGAAAAGGTTCGAGACATGCACAAGCTTCAATGCTTGGTCACTAATCGCCTTGGCGACACGCGCGTTTGCATGACCAACAGAGACAACAGCAACCCCAGAGAGAAGATCGATATATCGACGGCCATTGGTATCGTAGAGGAACTCCCCCTCTCCGCGAACAAAATCCACCGCCGCTCTTTTATAGGTGTTCATAAGGGGGGTCTGGTTCATACACGACTCCTTGTGAAGAGGAAGAAGACAACTACGTGGCGCTTACAGAGCACGGTTAAGACCTTTAATATACCTTAAATTTTACCTAAAGACAGGGCCGAGAAATCCCCCCTAAAAAGCAGAGACTAGCTCTCAGCCCTGGGGTACCCTACAAAAAGCTGGACCACCGCATGGCTCCATCCGAACGAAACCTGGACTATGAAACTGCCACGCCTCAGACGCCCACCCCAACCGCAGCGCCCTGCCGGCCCGGCGCTGCTCACCTACGCCCGACGGGAGGATATCGAAGCCCTCTTTGAGCTCTTGGGGATGGTAGCGACCACGGCAACCTGGGAGCCCAGGCCCGACATCCAACAAATTGACCGTTTCATCTCTGTCTACCTCCCGGCCTCGGAACGGGAGTTTGCCGTTTCCTGCTTTCTCAAAGGAAAAACGGTCTCCAAGATGCGCGAGGCTGTCGTAAAACGAGCCTTTCAATTGTACGGGTTCCGAGATTACAGCGAACCTGACCGATGGATTACCCCTCTCCAGGTGCTCGATATCCTTTTGCGCGTAGCGCTGACGGAGGGTGATTTTACCATCGTGAAGCGCCACATCATCGACTACACACGCCAAACCCTCGGGGTTCACAACCGTTCCTTTTGGATTATCCGCGACACGATCGCCCACAAGCTGGGTGTACGGGTCGAGCGAGAGAGCGTGTCCTTCTTCGACGCCGCGACCGCATCTGAATCAGAGACCAAGCGCAGCACCGTTAATCGTCCCTCGCTTCCTCGTTGTGAGGCGCTCACCAAACTCGGTCTCTCGGAGAGCGCGACACCTCCCGAAATCAAGACCAAATACCGCGCCCTGGTGAAGGAGTGTCATCCCGATCTCGTTTCCGCCAAGGGGAACGTTCAGGAGATCAAACAAGCAGCCCTTCGCTTCTGCGAGCTCCAAGAGGCCTATGAGGCGCTCTGCGAATCGCTAACTACCTAAAACGTCTTGAAAGTTATCCCCTGGTCCAAAGCCAAACATACCCTTTTGACGGCGACCCCATTTAAGGGGTTTAATCGGGCCCCATATGACAGACACAAATCCACACCTCAAAGTTATCCCAGCTAAGACAAAAGGCTTTATCTCGATCAACAGCCATCCGGCTGGATGCACCAAGGGCGTCACTGAGTGGTCGGAGCGAGCCAAGTCGAAGCCAACCATCACAGGCCTTGGGTCGGAGCCGAAGGCGCTCATTCTCGGCGGAACAACCGGCTACGGACTCGCGACACGCGTTATCCTCACCGAGAACCTTAACGCTTC
>Ga0214921_10003830_pt1 | contig 22739 bp, 23 predicted proteins | sample LL1505_MetaG_FD_177992 | JGI IMG/M metagenome (GOLD analysis project Ga0214921, IMG submission 177992) | Freshwater microbial communities from Lake Lanier, Atlanta, Georgia, United States - LL-1505 | ecosystem: Environmental > Aquatic > Freshwater > Lake | place: USA: Georgia | collected... | reverse complement strand
GCATTCAAACTACCATCAACTGTTACATTGTTGTTGAATACTGCGTTACCAGAAACGGCTAAATCAACCGCATTCAAACTACCATCAACTGTTACATTGTTGTTGAATACTGCGTTACCAGAAACGGCTAAATCAACCGCATTCAAACTACCATCAACGGTTACATTGTTGTTAAACATAGCATTACCCGATACATCTAAATCAACAACATTCAAACTACCATCAACTGTTACATTGTTGTTAAACATAGCATTACCCGATACATCTAAATCAACCGCGTTCAAAGTGCCATCAACTGTTACATTGTTGTTAAACATAGCATTACCAGAAACATTTAATTCAGAACAGAATAATGATCTATTTATTTTAACATGATTTAATTCTACAACATTTATAATATTTAAACTACCATCAATAGTAACATTATTAAGGTTAGCGTTATTAGAAACAACTAAATTAACTACATTTAAACTACCGTCAATTTCTGTATTATGTAAAATAGTATCTCCTAACACTGTTAAATTTTCATTTATTAACACATCATTTAATTCTGATAATCCTGATACATCTAATTTACCTTCTAAAGAGAATTTCCCCTCGACATCTAATTTCCCATCCACTTTTACTTTGCCATCTACTTCTAGTTTTCCTTCAATAACAGTGTCATGTAGTAATATAGTTTCATCTAGTGTTGTGCATTTTTTCGAATATTCAATATTATTTATAGCATTTGTTGTAACTTTTTTCCCATATATATTTGAATTACAATTACAATCTTTTGGCATATTTTATATATTATTATAAGTTTTTTTATTTATAATAAAATATATAAGTATAATATTTTTTAATATTGCTATACAAGACTTTCTAAAATACCAGCAATTTTATCAGATTCAAATATACCATTAACAGGAGGTCCATATTTATTTATATAAATGCTATATTCTGGTTTAAGTGTAAGCAATGGAGCTTCTATTATTAAATCATCAAAAAATTTATTAGCTTTTTTTTGCAATTCCTTGTATCTTTCTAATAATAATATAGGGTCGAAATAGACATTTCTCCATTTTTCATAATTAGCTTCATTATTTTTATAATTCATTAAACTATTATAAATATTAATTGCATTCATCAATGATTCTAATGATCTGACAATATTTTGTCTAAATAATTCATAACATGAATTTGGGTTATCAAATCTTTTTAATTTATTTAATGTTAATGATAATGTATTATATTCATCTAAAGTTAATTTTGTTTTAAGTGATTCAATATTACCTAAAGAAAATGCTCTATAATATTCTACAATTTTACGAACATCAGTATTATTAATTAGATTACAATATAATGTTTCGTTACTATTATTTTTGGCAGAGACAAAAAACAGTGGTGTTACTTCATTACTACATGTACTTGATCCAAACATGGATACCACTGTCATTGTATTCTAATTTACTATTTTATTGTATAACTTATAGTTTATTGTTTGTTGTTTGTTGGTTGTTGTTTGTTGGTTGTTGTTTGTTGATTAATAATTTAAATTATCAATATATAAATATTATGTTAAAATATTTATATATAATATCATAATATAAATTATACTATAAAATGGACATAGATTTAGATGTTAATAATTATAACATAAATGAATTGGAAAATTTATTTGGTTTGTCTCAAAAATACGATTTATTAGATGTAAATGATAAAGAATTAAAACTACAAAAAAAATTGCTAAATTCAACATCTATTAGTGAATTATTACGGCAACAAATAATCGATTTTATTTCAAATGCAAAAAATAAAATAATTTCACAAATAACAAAACTACGTGCAAAAAAACAATTAGAAACATATGAATTAACACACGAAACAATGAATCCATTAGTACAAGTTGATGATCACTTTATTCAAAATAGACAAGAGACAATTTTTTTAACATCCAATCCTAGTAATTTTGTACCAGGTAGAATGAATCCATTAAGAAATCGTATTATTCGACAAACACTTAATATTGACTCACGATTTAGAGACAATTATTATGCAAACACGTCGTCAAATTATCATTATGATTTACCATTATTAATTAAAAATGTTGTCTCTCTACAATTAGCATCAATGGATTTTCCATGTACATTTTACAATATAAATAAAGCATTTGATAATAATTATTTTACATTGATCATAAACAATAGTAGTTTTGTTGTAACTATACCAGATGGTAATTATACGTCAGAAGATTTTGTAAATTGTATCAACAATATATTATCGACTGCACCAGGCAAGTTTAAATTTATTTATTTTACTATAGATATTTCAAATGGTGCATCAGGAACAGGAAAGATGATTGTAGGAATTAGAAATAATGATATTGATTTTAATATTGATACTACATTCAATTTTACAATAGATTTTATAAAAGACACAAATGGATTAGAAAATAAGAGTATTCCACTTCCACTAAAATTGGGATGGATGATGGGTTTTCGAAATGGTGTATATGTAAATAATTCAACCTATGTTTCAGAAGGAATTATTGACTTATTATCGCATCGTTATATTTATTTAGTGGTAAATGATTATAATAACAATGTAAATGATGGTTTTTATGCTTCTTTCACTGATTCCATACTAAACAAAAATATATTAGCTAGAATATCAATACAGGCGAATGGTTTCAATATTATTTCTCAGAATAATTTGGGCCTTATAACATATCCGCGTCAATATTTCGGTCCAGTTAATATACAAAAATTACAAATTCAATTATTAGATGAATATGGGCGAATTTTAGATTTAAATAATATGGATTATAGTATTTGTTTAACAATGGAGACAATATATGATTTGTGATATATGCAACGCTATTCCACATTCGAAATTCCTCTAAATAAAAGTACATACATTATGATTATCACAATCATTGAATTACGTCGTAATTTTATGTATTTTTCAAAAAGTTCAATATTATTGTATTTTTTCAATATGATTATATTTTCTATTTCAATGTTTTTAATTTTTTCATAAATTATAAAATACGCCAAACTTAATAATATATCCATATCAATTACTTTATTTGTATAACACTGACTATATGTAATCATATTATCTATAGAGACTATTTGAACATAAAAGCCTTTCATTACACCAGATACAATAGCTTTTGTCACCATGATATTGTCAAAATCAGTATTACTGATGTTTGAATTATCTAGCATGTTGTAATCATAACTTACAAAATCAGAATTAATAATACTAGATGGTGATGTAGTTACATGTATTACGGGTGTGAATGTGTCTTGTATATTTATATGATTATCCAAATCTATAAATTCCCATGGAACCTCACCAGAAATCCAATCAGTCTGGTACTCATAATGATCAAGGTGAATCGTTGGTTTAATATATTTATTTTTTCTCAAGACAATATTATGATGCAAAAATCCATATGTATTATTATACAAATGCATACATAATTGTAGACATAAAAACGAGTATATAATATTCATGACAAAATTTATAATTATATATTTTATTATATAATCATAATATTAATTTAATTTCATTTTTAATTTTATTATTTACTGTTCAGGTATTTTTTGATGTAATATCGTCTGTTATATTGGTTGTGTTATTGGTTGTGTTATTGGTTGATGACATTACCGTATTAAACAACAAAGTTATTACATCATAACATTTATTAATATCACCAGTTAATTTATCTATTTTATTTTCCATACGTGCAATAACATCAGAATCATACTTTAATGGTTCAGATACTGAATCAATTACTTTTGCAGGGATAGGAGTTAATACATCTATTTCATTTTGACCATTCCCTTCTATTTTTTTCAATTTCGAAAAAATATTATTTTTATTGTCATTTATATTTGTATTTGTATTTGTAGGGTATGAAGTACCATCCAATATTTTTATTTTAATAAAACTGCTGTCTTCTCTTAAGCTTTTTTCATCTGACCAAGAAATATTTTTTTTTGGAAAACTATTATCCCTAATGTCTCTATTTTGCTGTAACATAATTTCTTCATTAACAACAAATTGTTTAGGTATTTCCTCTTTTATTTTAATTGATTTCATAATAGCACTAATATTTGTTTCTTTTTTCTCAACTGGAGAACTAAAATATTGCAACCAATCATTTGATTCTTTCATTTCAAAATCACCCTCTTTTTTGTCATTTTTTATAACACCGTTAATATTGTTATTGTTGTTATTGTTGTTATTGTTGTTATTGTTGTTATTGTTGTTATTGTTGTTATTGTTGTTTTTGGTATAAATACTCTGAATTTCGCTTTCACGTTCCGCTAATTTTTGTTTCGTTAAAACATCAATTTCACTTATAGGTTCATCTATAGGAGATGTAAAATTAGGTGTTTCAGGAATATTATTATTAAATGCATTTTTAAATTCATTTTGTTTCATCGATAATTCTTTATCAAATTTTTCAAGTCTTTCATTTTTTATATCTTCACTTGTCACAGGTTGAACTTGTACGTTGTTTGATTTTGTATTATTATTGTTTTTTGTAATAACATTATTGTTTATATTGTTTCTATTGTTGTTGTTGTTAGTGTTGTTAGTGTTGTTGTTGTCGATGTTGTTGAATCCTGTATTTCTTTGTTGTCTTTGAATATTGAATTTTTTCTCTAATCTTAATGAAATAAATGATATAAAGTTTTTATTCATAGTAACAATATCATGAATGGCTTGAGCACCTGATTTAATTTGATTATAATAAAACATTTGAATCATTTCATTAAATGCTATATTAAATGTATTTTTATCTAAAATATAATTTTTATATTCATCAACAATTACTTCAAATAAAACAGATAAATTTTCATTGGATAAAAAATGAGAATTATTTTTGGATGCCATTTTTACAACTATATATATAGTGACAAATATATTACTATATTATTTTTTGGGTTAATTTATTTGTTATTTTTACGAGTTTTGTTTTTCGTAGTATGTGTTTTATTTATGTGATTCTTATGTGATTTATTAATATAATCAAATCGTTTATATATTTTTTGCAAATATCGTTGGGTTAATCTTTTAACTGGTCTCATATTTTTTTCGGTTTCTTTTATCATAACTCGTATTTTAGGAACATAGTGAGAAGGCAATTTATTTATATAATTTACATTTTCAGTATAATTTGTGTCTTTAAAATAAATAAATTCTTTATTAGTAATGTTTAATATTAGTTGTGCGCTAGTATTAACTATTACAGTGTTGTTCGTTATTCTTGATTTCTTCCTATAAGGATGAAATCTATATTCCACATTAACATAATTTTTATTCAAAATACCAGACAATTCATCATATAGTTTATTATCATCGCATTTTATATCTTTTCTACTTTTATGTTTTAGAAAATCAGTCACCTCCGTTTTCGTTAGTTCTCTCCGTAAAAATGAAGAAACACCTCCTCTGCCATTCGTTAAACCTTCCTTAGGTAGATAAATTCCGTGATTCGAGAACACTTTGTATTTTTGATGAGCGGAGATAGAATGCAAAACGTGTTTATTGAGAGAACTATTCTCTAAATGATACATATGATTGTCATGCGCTATCAACGTATGACCTTCTAAAATATATTTATTATCACTTTTTTTCAATAGTTCATCAAACAACTCCTGTTTGTTCATGTGTTTTTTTACCAAAGTAGAATACATTTTATTTTCGTGCATATTGTATCTTGGGTAATGATGAAAATCTTCTAATAAAGATGAATTAACCATACCAGTCCCATGTTCATTGATACCTTCTATCCATCCATTTTTTTTATCCATCATATAAACAACTTCAGTACCATTTACTATTTCATGAATAATATCTATACGAGGATTATATGGCAAATCACGATTTTTTGCCAATATAATCTGTCCATTAATGTTCATATAAAAAATTACACACATGGGTGATATATATAATACATATAAAAAATATCACAGTTATCTAATTACGTACTATTAAAATAAATTTTTCTGAATTTTTCCATATATTGATCTTTAAGTATATGGTTTTTCAAGTAATACGCAGTTATTTTATCTTCTAACATATGCACGATAAAAAACAAACTATATACTCCACATTCTGTATTACCATATTGATGTTCTACTGGATAATTTTGATCAAAAACAAAATTGATCTTTTTTGACCCAGTTAAAGACCGTCCCTGTTCCATAACAGTTTTTACAAATTTTTCTATTTGTTCTGGTATTTTCTCTCCAGCGCTATCAAAATAAAAGATTGTTCCCTTTTTAATATTTATGAAAAGCGAAACCCAGTGAGACCCTCCTTTATAATGAGGATCCAAATTAAAAATTACACCTATTTTTGTTTTACCAGCGGTTATCTCATTTTGTAAATTGAAACGACATAGTTCATCCCATACACATTCACCGTATAACATATATGTATCATAATCTATGGGTGAAGGACCTATAAAATTGAAACATTTATATGCTTCTTCATATTGTTTCATTACATTCAAAATATCTACACTCGATAACCATTTGTTAGGATTTTTTTTCCATTCTTTTGGATATTCCGGAGCGAAAGATTCGTCCAATTCTTTTTTTAAATATTTGTCATGATTCGCAAAATTTTGCTTCAACCAACATGATTCTTTGTTGCATGTATTTTTCATATAATGATACAATTGGTTCCATATTTCACGAGGATCATTTGTTTTTATTATAACATCCGGATGTCTAGCATTCCATAAATCTCTTAATCTGAATAATGCGGTGTCGGATAGGCAACTATTTTTATTTGTTTTTTTTCCTATTTTTTCATTTTGTGTGGATATAGGACTGCATTGTTCTTTTTTCATTTGTTCGCCGATAAATTTATCATTCATTGGTATTTTGTGATGTTGGTAATGACGGCGTGTTTTTTGAACGCTTTGTCTCCTTTTGTAGAGTTGTGTCTTTTGATTCTTTTGACTTTTTTTTACTTGGTGTTTCTTTTTCCTGGTTATCATATTTTAATGGGTTTTCTAATTCAGATATAGTTTCTTTATATATATTATTATTTTTATTTTCACATATATTTTTATCTTTTTTCAGTGGTTTTGCTACAGTACCACCACCCAATACCAACCCCTTAGTTTTCAATTCTGGATCATGCAAATTTATTTTTTTTTTCTGTGGTATTATAGTTGCTCTTTGTTGGGTAGATGTGCGTTTTACAAATGAATCAATCGAATTCTTTTTTTTTATAATTGTACGCATCATTAATGCATTCATTTCATTGTTATTTGTAATATTATTGGTTGGTTCTGATGTAACTTTGTCATCTGAATTGGTAACATTTGTAAAATTATTATAATCATTTTGAATAATATCACACTTGTCCTGTGATTTTAAATAGTCAATGCATGTTCTTATAAAAATATCAAAGGTTTTTTTAATATCTGGAAAAAGAGGATAATTGGGTTGATTGGTATCGTCTTCAACACCATCATTCAATAACAATTTTATAATATTTGAAATTCTTTTTTTGTAAAATTTTTTATCCTTTTGTCTGTATATTTTCGTCCCTGTTTGTTTTGATTTATTTATTTTATCGCCTTTATTATGTGGATCATTAATACTGACACCATGAACATCATTTTGATAATCTATGCTTGTTAAATATTTCAATGTAATCTGATTTACATATTCATCGTTGGAATTCATAGCTACACCAAAAAATAAATAATATATTACAATTACATATTATTTATTACACTTGTACATATTGTCTGTTGTATGTTGTGTGTTGTGTGTTGTGTGTTGTGTGTTGTGTGTTGTGTGATGGATCTCTAATAATTACGGACATGGTGTATTCATTGAACGAATTTCCACTCGAGTGCAATTATTAAAAGTGTTATTTCCTAAATTATCTTTATTTGGATTAAAATTATCAAATTTCTCTTCTTTAAATAAATAAGGAAATGATTGTTTTACTGTATTACTTTGTGTTAAATTAGAATTTAATACCATATTATATTGATAAAGATCACTTTTACTAGACGGAACATATTCAGATTGTGGGCATTTTTGTAGTGCATATATTTGATTTCTTAATTCGCTTTCAGTATTTACATTTTGCATATAACCAGAAAAAGGAGCATTGTTATTACCAGGATAAAAAACCTTACTAGTACTATAACTAGGATATTGATCCATTGGCACGTTAATAGGTGCCCTAGGATCTACAATAGGAAAAAAAGAATATTTTGTTGATACAGGTCGTACATTTATATAAGGTTGAAGTAAATAGGATGGAATATTTCTATCATAAATTTTTTTGTTCATATTGGATTGTATTTGTGACGAACATTCATTATCATAATTGGTTGTGTTTGTGCTTGTGCTTGTGTTTGTGGTTATGGGTGTATTTGTATTATTCATTTAATATTATCACTGTAATATATTATTATTATATAATTGTTTTATATTACTATAAATGAAGATAATAATAGAAATATATATCAAATATATAACAAATATAAAGATATATATAGTTATATAATTAACTATATATAGTAATATTACCGAATCATAACACACTAGATACACTAGACACAAACTAGAAACAACTTTGAAAAATTTAAAATGTGTGGAATTTTTACATTACTAAACAATACTAATCCAAATTATAGTAATCAATTCATTATTGATAATTTTAACAAGGGAAGAGGTCGTGGTCCAGAATTTTCTAAATTAGAACGTATAGGTTTAAAACAAATTATGGGATTTCATCGATTAGCAATTAACGGATTAAATTCCAAGTCAAATCAACCCATGATAATGGATGATATTACTCTTATTTGCAATGGTGAAATATACAACTACAAAGAATTATATGAAATGATGGATATAACACCTACAACCGATTCAGATTGTGAAGTAATTATACATTTATATAAAAGATATGGGATAGATCAAACATTGCAAATGTTGGACGGTGTATTTGCATTTATACTATGTGATTATGATATTAATAATGATTATGCAAAAACATATATAGCGCGTGACCCATATGGTGTAAGACCGCTATATTTTCTTTATTATGATGAAAATGGATCTCATCAAGAATTAATGAATGATAATTCTGATTTATCATTAAACAATAATGGATCTAAAAGCAAAAATAATTTAATTGGATTTGCATCGGAAATAAAAATGTTACATGCGTTTAAAAGCGAAAACCATATAATTGAGCATTTTGAACCAGGGACGTATTCTTTATATATATTACCTCATGTTGTTTCATCGGATTGGATTTTTAATAAAAAAGAAAGATATCATACTTATGGTTTTAATACAATTATGTATAATATAGATGATGTTAATAACGAAAATGATATGAGGTCTATTTATAGAAATATTCAATATTATTTTACAAATGCGGTAAAAAAACGCTGTTATATTACTGAACGTCCTATTGCATGTTTATTGTCTGGTGGGTTGGATAGCAGTTTAGTTACTGCTTTAGTGAATGAATATCACAAAGATATTTCATCTGAGCCACTTGAAACATACAGTATTGGGTTAGAGGGCTCAGAAGATTTAAAATATGCTAAAATAGTAGCTGATTATTTGGGAACTAAACACACAGAAATAGTATTAAAAGAAGAAGATTTTATCAATGCGATAAGTGAAGTAATATATACTATTGAAAGTTATGATACCACAACTGTAAGAGCCAGTATTGGTAATTATTTATTGGGAAAATATATATCTGAAAATAGTAGTGCTAAAGTAATTTTTAATGGAGATGGTTCAGATGAATTATGTGGTGGTTATTTATATATGCACACATGTCCAGATGAATTAGAATTTGATAAAGAAACTAGACGATTATTGAAAAATATACACGCATTTGATGTATTACGATCTGATAAATGTATATCGAGTCATGGATTAGAACCAAGAACACCATTTTTAGACAGATCATGGGTGCAATATTATTTATCAATACACCCAAGTGTTCGTTTTCATCCAAAAAACAAACTATGTGAGAAATATATATTGAGAACTACATTTTCGAAAACATATTTTAAAAACTCGGATGGAGAGCCATTACTTCCTGATGAAATTATTTGGAGAACAAAAGAAGCATTTAGTGATGGAGTAAGTAAAAATACACGTTCATTATATGAGATAATCCAAGATTACATTTTAACCAATATAGAATCAGAGAAAAAAATTGATAAAAATATTATAATATCAAAAGCCGAAATTGAAAAAAAATACTATAAATTTTTATTTAATTCTTTTTATAAAGATGTAGATAATATAATACCATACTATTGGATGCCTAAATACGTGAATGCAACCGATGCGAGTGCGCGTACTTTAGATATATATTCTAAATTGCAAAAGAAGGACGTTACCTCTAATTTGAACGAATGAAGAAGATATAGATGTCAATGACGTATAAAACACAAACACAAACACAAACACAAACACAAACACAACCACAAAATATAAAAATAACTACAATATATAATAGTTATTTTTATTATAAAGTTAAACACTACAACAAAATGGCTTTTTATGATTTAGATAAATTTCAAGATAAAACACTGGATATAATTTTATTTGTTACTTATTTTTTATATATTTCATTAGCATTAGGCATTTATTTTATTTCTCCTCAATATATCAATTTATTACACAATGTAGTTAAACTTTACGTATGTATTTTTCTTCTTTATCGATTTAATCCGTGGCGTACTAGTAAATGTAATCATTTAGACAGAAGAATTGCTTTTAGTGCTGGTTTCTTTTTATTATCTACAACTATATTTGAAAATATATTAAATTATTTTGTATCAAAAACTAAAACTCGTGTAGAAAAAATAAAAAAGAACATTGAAATTACTATACATCCTAGTAGTAGTAGTAATAGTAGTAATAACAATAATACTAGATAACAATGTATGTACAAGTATTAATTTTTTTTAATACTTTTATTATGTTGATATGAATAATATTTTTTTGTACGATTATTTTTATTGTTGGTTGTCTCCATAGGATCATTACTCTGCCATTTTTTATCAAAAAATGTTTGTAAATGTATCATTATTTTTTTACTGACTATTTTATCTAATTCATAATCTTTCTCATTTTTTTTTATATAACCCAAATTATACCTATCAATGAATGACTTCATGAAATCTGTGAAAAAATGTTCATCCTTGATTTTTTTACCATATTTACATGTAATAAATCGTTGAATCATCTGTTGAAATGGTAAATTATATGTATAAGGTTTAAGTTTTATATAATATACGTTTTCATCTACCATATTGGAGTAATATACATCATCTAAAAAACAAATTTGTGAATTATCTGGAATCTTAGTACAATTAAATAAATCACCAGTAGTTTTGTCATTCGTTGTTCTACACATTTCGATTATTTTACCATGTATTTTAAATGCGCGAATAACTCGATCAAATAGAATGTAATTTATTTTTTCGTGAAAATAATTTATAACTAAATTAATCCAATCTTTTGAACCATGATTATTTGTATATATCATAATATGTTTGCACTTTTTCTTTTCTTTTTTTCGTTTCAAATAATTCAATATTGCCAATATATTAACCCGTAAAAATTCCGGATAAATATCAAGCAGTGTATTAAATAAATCTTGATGAGTTTGTTGTGATTTTAATATATTGTCATCATCCCCTTGATTTTTATAATAAACATTTAATGCGTCCCAAAATATGCCTAATTGTGTAAAATACCCCAATGTTTCATCTACATCAAATACTACTATTTTTTCAGGCTTTGATAATGATAATGTCATATACTATAACAATATAATTAGAATCACAAAATTTATAATATTTTATATATATAAATTGATATATTAATTTATATATAATTTAACTACATATACTATTCTATATTTCACTATTCGATACATAAAAAATGACATATAACATAAGCAAAAAAGACTATATTAAAATTTTAGAATATTATAATGTTTCCATTCCAAATAATAATAAAAATATTAAAGAAAAAGCAGAAACAATTTTAGCAAATAAATTATGTGGATGTATAAAAAAAGTAGGTGCTTCTATTGAAAACGAGCCTAAATCTATAGGAATATGTACAAAGACAATTTTTAATAAACGTAATATGAAACGTGGAAAATTCACATGCAAAAAAAATAATAAACCACGAGTTAAATTTACCAAAACAAAAAAAAATATATTATTTACTAGAAAATAAATGTATAATCATAGTATATCATTACGACGATCACTGAATAAAAACAATCACATCAAAATTTAAAAATAAAATATATGAATTCTGTTTATGATTTTATTATTATAGGTAGCGGAATCGCTGGATTATATAGCGCATACAAAATTTTACACATATCACCAAATTCGTCTATTTTAATTTTGGAGAGAAATAAGAAATCTTGGTTAGGTGGTCGAACCAGCAATATTGATTTCTATGGAGCAAATATAGTAACCGGTGCGGGTATTGGAAGACAAAATAAAGACAAGAAACTCATGCGTTTATTAGACGATTTAGATATACCTTACAATAAATATAGTGTAACAAAAAGATATGGTTTGGGTGTTACAAGAACGGACGTATCCAAGACCATTTTTTATTTAAGAAAAGCCTATAATAAAGATCAAAAATTGTATAAGGGAAAAACATTTCGTGATTTTTCTATACATATATTGGGTGAAACATTATATCATAATTTTGTTACTTCTACAGGTTATACTGATTACGAAAATGCGGATATACATGATGTTCTTTACTATTATGGAATGGATGATAATTCCGACAAACTAGATGCGTTTTCTGTACCGTGGAAAAAATTGATAGATGATATGATAAAATGGTTATTACACTATAATGTTAATATTAAATCCTCATCAAACGTTACTAAAATAAACAGATTAGATGATTGCAAAGAAACATGTGGATTTGTTGTTTCATGTGAAAATGGAGAAAAATACAGGTGTAAAAAAGTAGTTGTGGCAACAACTATTAGTAGTATTCACAAATTATTCCCAATAGATAAATTTCCTATTTATAAACAAATACATGGGCAACCTTTTTTACGATTGTATGGTAAATTTTCAGGCAAATCCGCGCTATTGATGAAAAACACAGTAAAAACTTATACCATTGTTTCTGGACCTTTATACAAAATAATTCCGATGGATGTTAAACGGAATGTTTATATGATTGTTTATAATGACAATGCGGGTTCTATTTTTTTTAAAAATCATCTTAAAAACACTAGAGCTAATAGGGATTTATTTGCACGACTTTTGGAAAAATCGTTTGGGTTGCCATTTGACAGTTTGCAATTGGATGCAATAATAGATTTTTATTGGCCTATTGGTACTCATTATTATGAACCATTATCTTCTGAATATAAAAACAGGGTTGATTTTATTAAAAAAGCTCAAAATCCAATAAATGGCGTAGTTGTTGTAGGTGAAGTTGTAGCATTAAATCAAGGTTGGGTTGAAGGAGCATTAGATAGTGTAGAACTGGAAATTACAAAAAAATGGGTGAATACAAAATGTTAGAAATTTTATAAAAATAATATTTATATAATATATAATTAAACATTATATAAACTACCGATTATAATGAAAAAAAAAGTAACTATTTTAACAGAAACCCCAATACACTATCCTGTTGCGTTTTTAGATTATTTATATGTAATAACAATATATTCTACAGTCGCGTTTTTTTGTAGTGTTATTATTGATGGATATATAATACCTGATTTTAATCTACAAATTGCATTAAAAAGAAGCAGTATTTTTTTAGCATTGCAAATATTATTACAGTTGGCAATACAAGGTTTTATTGCAATATTTTTATATGCTTTGTTACAAAAAATTTATTCCCCATTTAATGGATGGTATGGTTATACATCAGAAACACCATTAGGATTAACAATTAGAACTCCTGCAATTATTTCTCTTATTTTATTCGTCTTGTCTACTTCTTTACATGATAAATTAAAAATATTATTTAATCGATTTTCTAATAAACCCCAAACTTTTGGTTTAAGCGTTACTGATAACTCTACTAATAAAACAGTGACATCAAATGCACCTACAACAAATAGTGATAAAACCGATAATAAAACCGACAATACAAATACAAATACAAATTCTAAATAAAAAATATTTATATAAATATATAGACCCTAACAAGATAATACACATAAATATGCAAAAATACTCCAATATAGAAATTAAACACAAACATGGTAAAAAAACAGTCCGTAAGGTGTTTATTCATAAACACAAAGGTCACAAAAGCGTTTGTGTATATAAAAAAGGAAAATGCATTTACAAAAACAAACAATGTTTATCCAAAGAAGAAATAAAAAAAATACATGCCAAAAAATTCATTCCTGGATTATTTTCAAGTTGTTACAAAAAACGTACTAGTATGACAAGCACAAAAACAAAAACAAGAAAATTACGTCGATAAATGATCCAATGCGCTCAATAACACCAATTCTTGAGTAGTTAATTTTTGAAATAATAAACATTCATCCATTTTAATCTGAAAATGTCTTGATGAAAATCCCATATTTTTACATATTATAAAAACACCATCGTCTTTGCATTTGATTTCACAAAAAATGGCGCCTTTGTTGAGTTCTAAATTATCTGGGTCTGGATCTGTTAATAATATCCATTTTAAATAAGTTCCACATTTTAATTCATCAATTTCATCTACATAACGATATCCATTCAATTTTTTTGTTATTGTTATAAGTTTTTCTCTCGGGAGGGATAATTCCATTAATATTTTCATATTCATTTCTTTTATTTTTTTTGTTGTTAAATTCAGGATTTTTTCATTGTTTTCATTATCCAATGCGTCAATTAATTTATTAACATCCATCTTGAAAATGATTTATATTTATATGATTATGTAGTATATTTATAATATAATACATAATATTTAATATTGTTTTTCACACTAACTACCTAAAATGATGATCCACTAAAAAAACCACCTAACAATTCACTTGCTGGTACAACACCACCTCCAGGAGATGAAGCACCGATCATAGGTGTTGGATCTACTTGGTACATTGCATTATAATCTGGTAATTGTTGTACATTACCAGAAGATCCTGATGATGATGATTGTGAATATGTAGGTAATTGATTTATAGCTGTACCATCATTATACATTTGAGAACTTTGTAATGACATCATTTGAGCATTGTTGTTCATGTTATTCATACTACCCATAGCACCCATACCACCCATACTATTATTTGAAATAGGTTGACTTACTCGAATATTTTTGTTGTTTTGAGAATTGGTTTGTCCCTGATTATTTTTTGAATTTTTAGACGATGATGAGTTAGACATTTTTCCATCCCATAATTCTTTTACACGATCGGTTAATATACTTACTTTCTCTCCAATTCTTGTTTGTAAGCTTAGAATAATCATTAAAACTGGTAATACAAAGAATATAATTTGTATTTCTGGATATGCCATTTTACTAAATGTAGGAATATAAGTAATTATTCTGTTTATAAATAGTAATCCAACAAACATAACAATTACTTGAATGATTACTTCTACTAAAATTTCAATACTTCCTTTATCTTCATCTACTTCTGGAACAAAACGTTGAATTAATTTATTTAGAATAACAACAGGAATAATTGCTAATACTGAATATTGAACTAGATTTATCATTTCACCTTTTGAATCTCCATCAAAATTAAACACATATTTAAAAAATCCAGTTGATGAATTTGTTTTTTCTTCCAAACTTTCCATATGATTTATAAAAAGAAATTAAAATTTAAAAAATGTTATTATTATCCGGAAATTATTTAGCAAATTTTCTTTTGTCATATATGATTTTTAACAAAAAACAAAAAACAAAACAAAAAAAACAAAACAAAAACATTTTCTACTAGTCTAATGCGTATAGTATTCATAAACAATATGTTAAGACATTTTAATGAGTAGCTCAAGATCTATTGCAGCAGCAAGACAAAGACGTGGTGTTGAATCAGCCCCACCAATTAAAAATAACAGTTATGCATCTAATTCATCCAGTAAAGATAATTTCAATAACAATCAACAAAATAGACCTAATTATAGAACAACCAAAAGTAATATATATCAAGACAACAACACAGCCTCTAATGTGAATAATAACGCAAACGCAAATCAAGTAAGCAAATTATCTGTTTCTGATGCTTTTGCATTAGTAACTCTTCGATTAGGCAGAGTTGAATTGATTATTAATAAACTTCAAAGCGAAGGAATACTTGATGCAAATAATAATATTAACAGTGAGAATCTTGGAAACAACAACAACAACAACAACAACAACAACAACAATTTTGATGATACAATTCTACAAAATATTATTACTAGATTGGATGGTTTAGATAAAAAAACAGTATCGAATGATTTAAATCAGAAATTACAATCACAATATAATGTTTTATCAGAAGATGTAAAACAAACAAAAGAAGTAGTTATAAAATTGCAATCTTTTATAATGGATATTAGTCAAAAAATGAATAGTTTTATTACAACACAAGAAACAATAAATGAAGAGTTTTTCGATTTACGTGATGATTTTCATAGTAGTGTTATTAACGACGTGACAAATATAATTCCAGAAAACGATATAAATCAACAAATTGAAAATGAAGAAATTGTTGTAGATGAAAATAACATCTATGAGGATGATGTAGTTGCTCTTTCAGAAAATCAAGAGAATAATGAAACATTCGATAATCAAAATATCGATTATTTTATCGCTAATAATTTAGATAATTTTACAGAAACTATAACTAATACTGTGGAAGAGGTAACAACAACAACCGAAATACTTAAAAATAAACAAAAAAATAATAAAAATAAGTCGATGAATGTGAATGTTTAAGTTATATAGTAAATAATATTTGCAGTAAAATATTTATAAATTTTTTATAAATATTTATAAATAGTATGAATATTTGTAGTGATAGTATTAAAACAAAAAATGAACAAACCGAATACAACGAACAAACAGAACAAACCGAACAAACAGAACAAGAATTTATAAAAAAAAACAACGTTTTGTTTATAACAAACTATGATTCATTTAAACAACATAGACATTTATACACAAATGAACAAATTATAAATAATATTTGTTACATAGATGAAAATAATTTAATAATACAATATGCTTTTTTCAAAAAATTTGGCAATAAAACTAATTATGATATTATAACACACCATATTGTTAATAATATAAATAATATCCTAATACAATATGAATTAATAAATGTTCATTTTTCTTTATATAAGATGGATTTGTTCGATTTAGAGAAACATTATGATTTTTTAATGTGTATATGTAAATTAATGCAATCTGCTTATCCTGATAAACTAAACAAATTTAATATTTATCAGCCTCCTTTTATTTATTCTAAAATTTATTCTATTATATCCACTTTTATAGATAAATCAACCAGATCAAAAATAAAAATGGTGGAATAAATAGCTAAATGCGATAACTTATAGATTTTCTTTTCCATAATTGTTATAACATATACTGATTATAAAATAATATAAACTAAATGTTAAATTGGGCTATATCAATATTTATTTTTTGTTTAGTTCTATTTATCTATCTACATATTCATTTTCATTTTAAAACAAGTAATGATTTAGAAATATATGAGATAGATAATGTTTCAAAAGAAAAATTTGAGGAATTGTGTGATATACGACAACCTATCATATTCCCATTTGAAAATGAAAAAATAATAAACAACACATGTTATGATTATATTTATAATAATTATAGTTCTTTTGATATACAAATTCGAGAGAGCGCATTCAATAAACAAACCGGAAACAAAAATATACTAAAAGATACTACAATTGACACAATTGAGTCGGATGTAGATGTTTATGTTCCGCTCTCATTAAATTTAGCAAATAAACTATTTGTAGAAGACGATACTGAAACGTATTATTCTGCAAATAATAATGATTTTTTGAAAGAAACAGGTGTTATAAAAAGTTTTCAATATAACGATGAATTTTTACGTCCTTACATGTTATGTAATAGTAAATACGATGTTATGACAGGATCAAATAAAACAGTAACTCCCTTTAAATATGAATTAAATTATCGTAATTTTTTCCTAGTTACACAAGGTAGTATAGAAGTAAAAATGACGCCTCCAAAAAGCACAAAGTATTTATATCCTGTAAAAGATTATGAATTATTTGAATTTAAATCACCAGTTAATCCATGGAATGTTTCTCCAGAATATAAAGCTGATTTTGATAAAATTAAATGTCTTGAATTTTCTGTACCACAAGGGAAAGCATTATATATACCTGCATATTGGTGGTACAGTATTAAATTTAATAAAAATACGAGTATTTCATGTTTTAAATATAAAACATATATGAATTGTGTATCTATTATACCAGATTTATCATTACATGGATTACAATTGCAAAACATTAAACGCAACACTGTAAAAATAACAAAAAAATATAATAATAGCCATCAAGCTATTGAACGCGATATATCAACTGAAAAAAAGGTACTGTCACAGCCTGAGACTACCGAAATTACAAATAAAATTGATCAAAATATTACTACAATACCAAATATAGATACAACAAGTCAAAATCAAATACTAACTGCAAATATACCCAGCATACCTGAATCATCTATTGCAATTTCAACCACAAACATTAGTGATTTATCGAGTACTATCAATATATAATACATATATAACACACATAAAAGACAATAAAAACAACCAAGACAAATTATATAAATACATCTAATACAATTTATTTATATAATAGACCAAGACACCACCTAGAACTCAAAAATGTCAAAAATATATCAAATTAAAATCAATTCAAGAACCTATGATGAATGGTATTACACTGATCTACTACAAAATAGGGCAAATGTTTCGTATGATCCTATTAATCACAAACTATTCAATAATGATATTATTATGGAAGTTCTATCTGATACTAGTAACAACACAATACAAATCCCCAGAATCAAAGTTGTTGATTCTGTTATATCAAAAAATAAAAATATTCCAGGGGTTCTTATTTTAAAAGACAACAAAACATATGGGCGTTTGGAGAGAAAAGATACATTGGACTTATCGGGTTCTGCTTGTAAAAATGTAAATATAAAAGGAAAACTATTATATAAATGCATTCCAGATGATAAAACATTACCACCGTTTCTTATACCATATGAATTCAAACATTCAAATTTCTCAAAATTATATTCCAATTTGTATGTGACATTTTCATTTTCAAAATGGGGCGAAAAAGATAAACATCCTATTGGAACATTAACAAATGTAATCGGCGAAGTAAATAACTCCAATATTGACGTGTATTATGGTTATCAATTAATATGTAAAAATTTGAATATATCTATTGAACAATTCAATAAGACACTGTTTAATAGTATAAAAACCAGATTTGATTCTAGTAGTATTGACCTCAATAAAATTACCAATGAATTTGTTTTGTCGCAATATCCTGAATTGGAAAATAGAACAGATCAAAAAGAATGGAATATATTTACAATTGATTCGGTCAATACTACAGACTATGATGATGCATTCAGTATTAAAAAAATTGGATTTTCTGAGAGTTGTGAAACATACATGTTGAGTATCTATATATCCAACGTTGCATTATGGATGGAATTGTTTGGATTATGGGATGTATTTTCGTCGCGTGTTTCAAGTATTTATCTACCAGATAAAAAAATAACCATGTTGCCTACTATAATGTCAAGTAATTTATGTAGTTTGATCGAAAATGCTCATCGATATGCATTTACTATGGATATAACAATAAGTATCAACAAATACGATTCTACTAACGAAAAAGACATCATGATTGAAAATATAAAATTCAAAAATACAATTATCAATGTATCCAACAACTATTCCTATCAACAAGAAGGATTGTTTTTAAATAACAATTATAAAACTTTGTTCAATATCACAAAACTATTATCTGAAAAATACGTTTGTCAATATGATATAACAGATAGCAACCACATGGTAGCGTATTTAATGATATTAATGAATTATTATTGTGCAAAAAATTTGAAAAAAAATAACACTGGTATTTTACTAAAAAATAATATTACGACTATCCCAAATGTGACTGGGTTACACAATGAATCTGATAACTTTATCAAATCGTGGTATTTATCAAAAAGCGAATATTTTGGTGTTATGAACAAAATTGATACTACTTCCAATTCACCACATATATCCAATCACGAGTCATTACAATTAGATGCTTACACACATATTACTAGTCCTATTCGTAGAATAGTTGATTTATTAAATTTAATTGAGATGCAACAAATACATGATTTATTTGACTTTTCAAAAGAGGCGAGACAATTTTACAATAAATGGACAGCGGAAGATCATATTTTATTCATAAACACTAATATGAAATCAATACGTAAATTACAAAATGAATGCACATTATTGGATATGTTTAATAATATACCAGAGATAATAGAGAAAACATTCAACGGTGTTATCATTGATATCAAAAATAACACTGATTCGAATAAACCACCAGTGTATATGGTTTATGTTCCAGAACTCAAAATAACATGTAAAATAACAAAACAAACAACTAAAAACTACAAGATGTACGACCAGCTAAAATGTAAATTATATATGTTTCCAGATGAATATAATATTAAACAAAAAATACGATTAGAAGAAATATGTGATGCGTAGTACCTAATATTCCCCATCCACACATTCCAGATTAATTTTTATCAATAACCACCTCTTTTGCTATTTTTCGAATAATTTTTTCTTTGTTTTTATCTAAAACATCCATTCCACCGCCCATGGTTTCCATAATAATTTGATTGTACTCATCTGATTTTTTGGATTCAGAATTCATACATTGTGGATATTTTTTTTGAAATTCTGGTAACAATTTTAAATTTTTACTAACAACGCTACTAATAACTTGTTTTATTTTTTCTTTTTCATCGCTTTCTTTCTCCCAAGTATCTTCGTCTTTCACATACATAATTTCTCTCTTTATATCACTACAATGTACTGGTCGTTTTTCAACATCCAATGCTTTTAGGTTTTTAATGATTATCTTGGATATTCCTTCAACATAACCCAATTTACCTATGTTTTCCAAATCACATAATTGCAATTTTATATTATCGATAAATTCTGAAATATTCATAGCATCCTTGCATGTTTCATTTAAGAAAAATTGAAGATTAAACGTCTTATTATGACTGTTTGTATGTTGAATATTATTTTGGTTAATGGTGTTTATATTATTGGTGGATTGAACAGTTTTACAAACTTCAAACATTTGTTTTTGCAATTCTTGATTGCTTTTTATTACTTCAAATAATATATTGGTTACATTATCATTATTAGTCATATCTAGTTGTATGGTACTATTGCATTTTTGTTGATGCTTCCACAAACCAGATTGAGTGTTATATTCTTTCCCACAATTACAAATATGTTTCTTTTCGTTACAATTTGAAGAGGTTTGGTTTTTTTTGGCTTTTAATTCCAAATTAATTCCAAAACCCATTTTTTGATGTTTTGGTCTCAATACATGTCTATCCCAATCTCGTTGGTATTTGCATTTATAGTCACAATTTTCACAGTAAAATATTTTGTTGTTTTTCATTTTGGTTTTTTAATTCCAAATAATTCCAATAATTCCTAAATTGGAATTAGAAAAAAAGTCAAAAGTTTAAACGAATCGTTTTTTGAAAAAATTATGGTAACAAACTTGAAATTATTTTTTTGGTGATGTGACGATAATTTTAATTTATGGTCACAAAAATAGTTTTTTCACAAAAAGTTTTTTGTAATTTCATTTTTGGACATTTATTTTTGTCCATTTTTCATTTTTCAAAAAACTTTTGGCAATTTTATTTCACTTTTTTATAAAACATATGAATTATATGTTGATAACACTAACATAAAATAAATATTAAGTGTTTATAACCATATATGATAACAAAAAAAATTGATTTCAATACCAAACATCAATTGAAGTTATTAAATTTAATCAATTTGCAAACTCAATTTAACTTACTTACTAACTTACTTACTAACTTAGTTACTAACATACAGAATGGCATCATTTGAAGAAACCATACAAAAAAATACTCATACTATTACTACTACATCAAAAATAAATCAATTGTCAAAGGGACAAGATTATATCTATGTGGATGATATTATAGACCCAACAGGTGAAAAATGTAAAGTAGCAGTTGTTTTTGATGGACACGGAGATAGTAAGGTTATTAATTTTATTCGTTCAATTTCGAATGAAAATATGAACAATATTTTAAAGCTACCCAATCCAATTGAAAAGATAGCAAATTATATAAACAATCATTATTTGATTCAAAATACATATGCATCAACCGGATCTACCATGTGTATGGTGAAACTATATTCGAACCGTATTGAATGTATAAATTGCGGTGATTCACAAGTAGCAGTATATAAAAATGGTTCAATAGAGTATATGAGTCGCGAACATAATTATGAAAATGAAAAAGAACGAGAGAGATTAAAATCTGTAGCTAACTTTGTTCCATCATCTAATATAAAAATGATAGATTATA
>Ga0214921_10003829_pt1 | contig 22740 bp, 20 predicted proteins | sample LL1505_MetaG_FD_177992 | JGI IMG/M metagenome (GOLD analysis project Ga0214921, IMG submission 177992) | Freshwater microbial communities from Lake Lanier, Atlanta, Georgia, United States - LL-1505 | ecosystem: Environmental > Aquatic > Freshwater > Lake | place: USA: Georgia | collected... | reverse complement strand
CTTGGCCGAAATTCAGCAATGCGCCCAAAACTTTGTGGACAACAAGCTTAAAAATGTGCCGGGCTTAACCCCCCACCACATTACAGTGAAAGGCAACCGAAATTTGATTCCGGTGATAGCGCCACCGCCTGTTCCTGTCATGGCGGTTGCTCCAGCTCCAGCTTCAGTTCCAGCCCCTCCGCCAGAAACTGTGCCCTCAAGTTCTGCCGTTGTGGCAGTGATTCAGCCTAACGCAACCACTACCGCAGTCCCTGCTGTCCAAGCTGTATCTCCTCCATCAGCTACTCCAGAAGTTCCAACTGCTGCAACAAGGCCTGAGACTGAACCTGCGAGGCCAGCTCCTGCAATAGTTCGGCCGTCGCTGGCTTCGTTGGCCACGCTCAAAGACATTGAGCAGCAGCGCAACCCCAAACGCAAAGTAGAAGTCAAACTCACCAAACCGGCGCTCAAAATTGGCAAAGATTTGCTGGGCCTGAGCATTCAATCCAGTCACGAAGGCTATGTCTACTTGGTGCTGTTGGGCAGCGACAGCAAAAGCTTTTATCTGCTCTACCCCAACGGCCTCGACCAGAACAACAAAATTTTGGCTGGCCAATCCTTGCGCATTCCCAAACCGGAATGGCAAATCAAATCTGCGGGCCCCGTGGGCACCAACCACATGCTGGTGATGGTGTCCGACAGCCCGCGCAAGCTTGACAGCTTGGTCATGGCAGCGCCCTCGGCGTCCGAGCCTTTTACCTACGCTCTCAACAATTTTGAAGGGCGCTCTGCGCTCATCCGTTTTTTAACCAGCTCCGGCGCCAACGGCGCGTCTGAGAGCTTCGGTGCCAAAATCATTGCTGTGAAGGAGGTTCCATGAAACGTTCATATCTTTTAGGTTTTGTACTTGGAGCCCTGTGTTTGGCCTGCAGTTCCCAAGCTGGCGCACAACCCTTGCAAAACGCCACAGTGGACCAACTGGTGGAACAGCTGGCCCCCAGCACGCCCATGCGCACCCGTGGCATGCGCAATTTGGCTCCCCAAAAAGCGCCTGTGGCGGCATCTGTACCAGAATCCTCATCCCAGACCCAAGACCCCCCAATAGCCAGTGCCACGCCCACCCACACCGTGGCCAATGCACCCGCTTCCACAACACCTGCGGTTGCCAGTAGCCCCTCAGCACCCGAAGCCCCTCGCAGTGTGGACTTGGTCATCAACTTCAACTTTGATTCCGCCAGCCTTCAGCCCGCCAGCAAACCGCTTTTGGATGTATTGGCCATCGCCTTGAACAGCGACCAACTTAAAACCACTCGCTTCAAAGTTGAGGGCCACACCGACGCCAAGGGCCAGCCGGCCTACAACCAACAGCTCAGCAGTCGCCGTGCCGACTCTGTGGTGGCCTATTTGGCTGAAAAAGGCATCCCCAAAGAGCGGATGGTGGCCGAAGGCAAAGGTTTTTCCGAATTGTTGTACCCCGATAAACCCACCGCCATGGAAAACCGCAGAGTGCGCATTACCGTGCTGCAGTAAGTCAATGAGTGTTGTCCATGAAGATGTCTAAGCTCTCTCCAAACACAACCGGGTCTGCAACCGGTTCGCTTGCAGGTCTATTGCTTCGGTCCTGCACCGTTGCTGCAAGCATGGCCTTTTGGGGCCCTTTGGCATACAGTGCGCCACCGCAGTTGGTCAGCCCTGAAGAAATGCAGGCTTCCAATGCCGCACCCCCGCCTTTCGTGGCGCGTGCCGTACCTGAAAGGGATGCCCCCCAAATTGAGCTGCTGACCCCCAAACTGCCCAACACCGTAAGCTCCCCCACCCCCATCGAAGTGCGGTTTCAGCCTGCAGCCTCCAGTCAGGTCAAGCCTGAAAGCTTTAAGGTGTTGTACGGCAGTTTTCAAATCGACATCACCCGACGCATCCTGAACGTGGCCAAAGTGACCGACTCTGGTATTCAAGTGCAAGAAGCCGCCTTGCCCAAAGGCAAACACAAATTGCTCATGCAAATTGAAGACAACGCCGGGCGCGTGGGCAGCCGCCAAGTGGAGTTTGAGGTCAACTGAGCCATGAACCCTCCCAGCGCCAGCAAGATGACACACGTCTGGAGGTCATGGAGGCGGCTAGTCTTGGTGTTGAGTGTTGGGGGAATGGTGTGTTTGCTGCACCCCTCAATAAGTCTGGCGCAATCGGACGCACCCGAAACCTTACAGCTGCCCGCGGAAGAGGTGGCCAGGCTGCGAGAAATACTGAATCGCCCCATTGACCCCAACAGCCTGAACCAAACCAAAGAAGAGCTCTACAAGCTCAAAGACAACGCGGCTTGGCGTTTGGGCGATATGGTCAAACGCGAGGAAGTGCTGCGCGAATGGGCCCAAACCAGCAACGACGGCAAATGGACGCTGCGCGACTTTTTGGCAGGCACTGAAAAACGGGCTGAGGCCTACGCCATTGGCAAAGAGCTGATTGAGGTGGTGAAGTTTCCGCCCTCTGCTGCCCGAATCCGCATCACCTTGGCCCAGAACTACATAGACGACAGCAACTTGAAAGAAGCGGGCAGGCTGCTGGACCAAGCTGAAAAAATCATCAAAGAGGAATGGCGCACTGTGCCCCTTCGAGGAGCCAATACGTTCCATATGGGTCGGGCAGAGATGGAGTTTCACAACATCAAGGCCCTGTATTTGTGGCGCATGTCTCGGTGGCCCGAATCTGTTCAGAGCTCTGAACTTTCGATTCGTAAAGGCAAGGAGATGGTTAAAAACGATGCATTAGCAGACGAGCGTCTCAGGCAGTTTGCAAGAAGTTACCTCATGTTTTGCCACAACATTCTGGCTTTGACCCAAATGACATCGGGCCAATATGCCAATGCCGAGTGGAGCCTGAGAGAGGCTTACAAACTGGCCAAAGAATTCAAGTTCAGCGACAACCAACTCATAGGGCTTTTTAACCGCTATGCAGATTTAAGGAACGCTTTAGGCGTTTCAGGTGAGGCCAAAGCTTATGCCGAAAAAAGTTTGGCCTTACTTGCGGCACAGGGTTACAAACCCGGCTCCTTCAACTGGGTATTTGCCAATAACAAGATTTCGCTCGCTCTCACCTTGGCAGGCCAATGGAAAGACGCCTTGAACCAGTTTGAACTGGTAGACCAAGAGGTTTCAAGGCTCAAAACGCAATCGTCCCAGTCTCGACAGCCCCTTTTACGGGGTTTGGTGTACATGAACAACAACAAAGCTGCGGATGCCCTGAAGTATTTGGAGCCCAGCTTAAAGTGGTTCGAACAAAACTTTGGCGAAAACCACTACCAAACGGCTGTGGCGGGGGGGCTTTATGCCTCAGCTCTGGCGCTTTCCGGTCAAACCCAAGCTGCTCGACAACGGTTTGAACACGCCATGCGCCATATCACCGCTCCCGAAGTGCTGACCGGCGACTATGCCGAATCCGCGTTTCAAAAGGCTGCCAAACGTTTTGTGTTTCAAACCTATTTGCAGCTCTTGTCCCAAACGGCAGCGCAAAGTCGCCCAGACGCAGAAACCTTGTTCGAGCTGGCTGACTTTCTTAATGCGTCTTCCGTGCAACAGGCCCTAAGCGATGCCGCGGTGCGCTCAGGTATCGATGTACCCGGTTTGTCGGACATCATCCGCAAAGAGCAAGACGCCAAAGGCGAAATGACCAGCTTGCTGTCTTACCTGTCCAGCCAAAGCGGTGAAGGCGACGCCCGCCGCATGATGCCGCAAGTGGTGGAGCAAATGCGTGTGAGGCTGCGAGAACTTGAGGCCGAGCGCCGTAAATACAAAGACGACATTGCCCAGCGGTTTCCGGATTACTTTCAGCTTATTCAGCCCCGCTCGCCAAAGCCCTCTGACATTGCCCAACTGCTCAAACCGGACGAAATTTTTGTGTCTGTGTTGCCCATGGACACTGAAACCTTTGTGTGGGGGTTAAACGCCCAAGGTGAAATCCATTTCCACCGCTGGTCAATGGGCGACAAACAAATCAACGTGCTGGTAGACCGAGTGCGTCAGACCTTAGACGTGGCTGGGTACGGAACCCAAGCGCCCGCATTTGATGCAGCAGGGTCACACCAAATTTACAGCGGCGTTCTAGGCCCACTAGAAAAAATGTTGGCGGGTAAAAAGCATTTGATTTTGGCCACATCCGGCCCCTTGGCAAAACTGCCTTTGGCAGTGTTGGTGCGCAACCCCTACCCGGCTAAAGCGGCGCCGCACTACCTCATACAAGACATGGCGGTGAGCCACGTGCCCACGGCCAGTGGCTGGCTGGCCCTTAAACGGTTTGGCAAGGTGGCTCCCTCTGGTCGACCCTTAGTGGCTTGGGGCGACCCAGTGTTTGAAGTCCAACAACTTGCCTCAGCCAGCGCTGGCTCGGTGGCATCAACCCCCACGCCCAAACGAGCCGTGCGGTCCGTTCTGGAACCTCGCACACTGCCGCAAGGCGGATTGGAAAGCGGCGTGATGAATTTTGTGGACTATGCCCAACTGGCGCCCCTGCCTGAAACGCGGGACGAGGTCATGGAGCTTGCACAGATCATGGGCAGCCTGCCCGATCAGGATCTGTTTTTGGGGCCTAAAGCCACCCGCCAATCGGTGCTGCAACACAGCTCAACAGGCCAACTGGCCCAAAAACAGGTGGTGGTGTTTGCCACCCATGGCCTTTTGGCCGGAGATCTACCCAACCTGAACCAACCCGCCTTGGCCATGGCGGTGACCTCCAACCCGGCAGATTCACCTTTGCTCACTCTGGAAGATGTGCTCAGCCTCAAACTCAACGCCGACTGGGTGGTGCTATCGGCTTGCAACACCGCCGGTGCAGACGGAAAAGCCCAAGAAGCCCTGAGCGGCTTGGCGCGCGGCTTTTTTTACGCAGGCAGCCGCAGCTTGCTGGTGACGCACTGGTCTGTGGAGTCTGAAAGCGCCATGCTGCTCACCACCCGCACCTTTGAAGCCTACAAAACCCAACCCGACTTGCGCCGCGCCGAGGCCTTACGCCAAGCCATGCTCCAAACCATGAAAGACCAACGCTTTACCCACCCTGCATTTTGGGCGCCCTATGCGTTGGTGGGAGAGGGTGGGCGGTAAATTTTGGTCGTCCAAAGTGGAATGAAACTTCGTCCAAAATGGATTAAAACGTCGTCCAATCTGGATTAGGACCTCAATCCATCCTCTACTTTCGGATACCAAAGCCTTAACCCCAGCTCCTGCTTCATGCGCAGGTTGGTGAGCCGCCTTGATTCGCCCATAAAGCTGAGCAGCATCGGCGAGAGGCGTTGTTGCGCCTCAGCGCGGGTAATGCGTTCTGGCTTGGGCAGGCCGAAAATTTGGGCGGCCAGATCAAAGTACTCCCCCATGGTGAGGCTGGTTTCATCGCACACGTTGTACACGCGCTGGGGGGCGCTTCGCCATAAGGCAGCCCAGCAGGCTCGAGCCAAGTCGTTGGCATGAATGTGGTTGGTGTACACGTCGTCTTGTGGCAGCAGTGCGGGGGTGCCGCGCAGCAAGCGCTCGCGCGGGGTACCGCCTTCTCGGTCTGGGGCGTAAATGCCCGGTATGCGCAGCACACTCACCCGCACCCCCGTGGCACGCCCCAGCCAGCGCAGGTGCTGCTCAGCATCTACCCTGCGCTGGGCACGGGCGGTTTGGGGGTTGGGCGGCGTGGTTTCCGGCGTCCATTGGCCTTGCCGGTCGCCGTAAACGCCAGTGGTGGACCCGTACACCCAACAATCAGGCAAGCTGCGCAGCCGCAAGGCGCGTACCAGCGCCAAGGTGCGTGGGTCAGAGGCCGCAGACAGGGCTGCTTGAGCGGGCGTTGCCTTGGCCGGTGGAGTCACTCCATTCGGTGGCGGTGCAAGATGCAAAACCCGCGTGGCCAGGCCCGCCAAGCGGCGCAAGGTGTGAGGCGCATCCAGATTGCCCAAAATGGGGGTCACTCCCACAGCGCGCAGCTCGCTGACCCGCTGTGGGCTGGAGGTCAGCGCCACCACCCGCAGGGCTTGGGGGCTTTGCGCGGCGTGCCGCTGGCGCACCACACGCAAGCCCACATCACCGCAGCCCACAATCAGCAGCCTTTGGCGGCGAAATCTTGCGGGTAATGCGCCTAATGGGGTTTGGTTTGAGGGCAAAATTCCAGTTTCTAGAAAAACATCAACTCCAAGGATAGCCAAAACATGTCAACTACCCCGGCCCACAAGATCCACGTACAACCCAGTGGACGCGAATTTACGGTGGGGGATGCAGAAACCATTTTGGCTGCGGGCATCAGGCAAGGCATTGGCCTGCCCTATGGCTGCAAGGATGGCGCCTGCGGCTCATGCAAATGCAAAAAGATTTCGGGTACCGTGGTGCATGGCACGCACCAAAGCAAAGCGCTGAGCGACGAAGAAGAAGCCCAAGGCATGGTGCTGACCTGCTGCGCCGTTCCGCAAACCGATGTGGTGTTGGAGTCTCGCCAAGTCACGGAGGCGGGGGCCTTTGCCATTCGCAAAATGCCGGTGCGGGTGAACAGTCTGGCCAAAGTGTCGGACGACGTGATGGTGTTGAAGCTGCAACTGCCCGCCAACGATGCGTTTCAGTACCACGCGGGTCAGTATGTGGAGTTTTTGCTGCGCGACGGCAGCCGCCGCAGCTACTCCATGGCCAATGCGCCGAACCTGTTGGCCAAAGAGAGCCCGCAAATTGAGCTGCATATTCGGCATATGCCGGGCGGCAAATTTACCGACCACGTGTTTGGTGCCATGAAAGAAAAAGAAATCCAGCGCATTGAAGGGCCGTACGGCAGTTTTTACCTGCGCGACTCCGATAAACCCATGGTGCTATTGGCCTCGGGCACGGGGTTTGCGCCCATCAAGGCGCTGATAGAGCACATGCAGTTTCAAAACAGCACGCGCCCTGCCACCTTGTATTGGGGTGGCCGCCGCCCGGCCGACTTGTACATGAAAGATTGGATGACCCAAAAGCTGCAAGAAATGCCCCACCTGAAGTACGTGCCCGTGGTGTCCAACGCCCTACCTGAAGACCAATGGACAGGCCGCACAGGCTTTGTGCACCAAGCGGTGCTGCAAGACTTGCCAGATCTGTCGGGACATCAGGTTTACGCCTGCGGCGCACCTATTGTGGTGGAGTCTGCCCAGCGCGACTACGTGGCCGCTGGCTTGCCAGCTGATGAGTTTTTTGCAGATTCCTTCACATCTGAAGCCGACAAGGCCAAAGCCTGATTGCATCAGCCTTGCAAACTCAAAAAATCAGCGAACCACGGCAATGGGGTCGCGCTTGCCAGCCTTGTAGGTGTAGAGGGTCAGGGCACCGTTCTTGATATCGCCTTTGGCGTCAAAGGCGATGGTGCCAGTTACGCCCTTGTAGTCGCTGGTTTTAGCCAGCTCAGGCAGGTACTTGGCAGGGTCTGAAGACTTGGCACGCACCATCGCGTCGACCAGCACGTTCACCGCGTCGTACACATAGGGCGCATAAAGCTTCACGTCATCGTTGAAGCGTTTTTTGTACTTCACGCCGAAGTCTTCCATGCCTTTTTTCTGCTGGCCATCCACACCTCCGGCTTCAGCGCAGACCACCTGACCGTCGACCATGGCATCACCAGCCAATTTGGCCAGCTCGCCTGTGCAAATGCCATCACCGCCCATGAATTTGGCGTTCATGCCCAGCGACTTCATCTGGCGCATCATGGGGCCGGCCACGGCGTCCATACCCCCGAAGAAAACGATGTCAGGCTTCTTGGCCTTCAGGGTGGTCAGGATGGCCATGAAGTCGGAAGCTTTGTCATTGGTGAACTCGTGACCCACCAGCTTGCCGCCAGCGGCCTTGACGGCTTTTTCGAATTCTTCAGCCACGCCCTGGCCATAAGCAGTGCGGTCGTCGATCACGGCAATCGCTTGGCCCTTGAGGTCCTTGACAGCATAACGGCCCAGCGTGCCACCGAGGTGCACGTCGTCAGCCACTACCCGGAAGGTGGTCTTGTAGCCATTGCGTGTGAACTTGGGGTTGGTGGCCGAAGGAGAAATCTGGGGAATGCCTGCATCACTGTAAATCTTGGAGGCAGGGATCGATGTGCCCGAATTCAGGTGACCCACCACGCCGTTGACTTTGGAGTCCACCAGCTTCTGGGCAGCAGCAGTACCTTGCTTGGGATCAGCTGCATCGTCTTCTGCCAGCAACACGAACTTGACGGATTTGCCACCGATCTTGATGCCTTTGGCGTTGAGTTCTTCAACGGCCAGAATGGCTGCGTTTTCGTTGTCCTTGCCCAAGTGGGCGATGGCGCCACTGACCGGGCCGACATGACCGATCTTGACGACTTCCTGGGCCATCAATGGGATGGCGCAAAGGGCCAATGCAGCGACTGCAACATGTTTCATGCAGATTTTCATCAAGAATCTCCTTTTGGATTGGTGGTTAAACCTCCGGGCAAGGCGCTCACCCGAAAAGCCTTGTTGAATTATTCTCCCAAATAAGCGGTACGGACTTTAGGGTCTTCCAGCATGTCACGGCCTGCGCCGGTCATGGTGATCAGTCCCGAGTCCATCACGTAACCCCGGTCAGCAATCGCCAATGCACGGCTGGCATTTTGCTCGACCAGCAGTACCGTCATGCCCTGGGCATGTACCTCTTTCAGCACTTGGAAAATCTTGTCCACCATGATGGGCGACAGGCCCATGGACGGCTCGTCCAGAAGCAGGAGCTTAGGGCGCGACATCAGAGCACGTGCCATGGCCAGCATCTGCTGCTCGCCACCTGACAGGGTGCCCGCCAACTGGTTCTTGCGTTCGCGCAGGCGCGGAAACAGATCCAGCATCTTCTCCATGTCACCGGCCACAGATGAAGCGTCCGAACGGATGTAAGCGCCCATTTGCAGGTTTTCGATGATGGTCATGCGGGTGAACACACCACGCCCTTCGGGCACCATGGCCAGGCCTTGCTTGACCAGGTCCCAAGGGCCTTGACTCAGGATGCTCTGGCCCAGGTATTCGATGTCACCGGCCTGAATGACCAAGGTGCGGGTGATGGCTTTCATGGTGGTGGATTTGCCCGCACCGTTGGAGCCAATCAAGGACACCAACTCGCCTTCGAGAACCTCTAGGTCCACGCCTTTGACGGCCTCGATACCACCATAAGCCACTTTCAGGCCTTTGACCTTCAACAGCGACTGTGCCATGTCAATGTCCCCCGGTGCCCAAATAGGCTTCAATCACTTTGTCGTTCTTCTGCACCTCAGCGGGTGTGCCCTCGGCGATCTGCCTGCCGTAGTCCAGCACCGTGACACGGTCGCACAGGCCCATGACCAGCTTCACATCGTGCTCGATCAGCAAGATGGTTCGGTTGTCCTGGCGGATGCGATCGATCAGCTCGCGCAGTCGTACCTTTTCAGTGGCGTTCATGCCCGCAGCCGGTTCATCCAGCGCAATGAGCTGCGGGTCGGTGGCCAACGCACGCGCAATTTCAAGACGGCGCTGGTCGCCATACGACAGGGTGCGGGCACGGTAGTCAGCGTATTTGCCGATGCCCACGTAATCGAGCAGTTCCTGGGCGCGTGCCGCAATGGCCGCCTCTTCGGCCTTGAAGCCAGGCGTGCGAAAAATCGCACCCAACAAGCCCGAGTGGGTGCGCTGGTGGCGGCCGACCATGACGTTTTCGAGTGCCGTCATTTCGTTGAACAAGCGGATGTTCTGGAAGGTGCGCGCAATGCCGGCCTTGGCCACTTCGTGCACAGCGGTAGGTTGGTAAGGCTTGCCCGCCAGCTCGAAAGTGCCGCTGTCGGGGGTGTACAGGCCGGTGATCACGTTGAAGAAGGTGGTCTTGCCAGCGCCGTTGGGGCCAATGAGGCCATAGACCTGGCCACGCTCGATGGTGATGCCCACATCGGTAAGTGCTTGCAGGCCGCCAAAACGTTTGGAAACGCCTGCGACTTGGAGTACGGTATGGGTCATCTGCGGCTTCCTGGTTGCGACTTCAGGATTTACCGTGCTCGGGCGCAGGCCACAGGCCCCGTGGACGCAACAGCATGACGATGATCATGGCCAAAGCGATCAGCAGCTGACGCAGGATGGAAGCGTCCAGACGCCCATCGGTGAGCGCCTGCAAGGGGCCTGCCACGTAGCGCAGCACTTCAGGCAAGGCCGACAGCAGCAACGCGCCCAGAACGACGCCGGGCAAATGGCCCAGCCCGCCGAGCACGACCATGGCGACGATCATGACCGACTCCATCAGGCTGAACGATTCGGGCGACACAAAACCCTGGAAGCCCGCAAACATGGCCCCGGATACCCCGCCAAAGCTGGCGCCCATGCCAAATGCCAGCAGCTTGAGGTTGCGGGTGTTCAGACCCATGGCCTTGGCAGCGATTTCGTCTTCACGAATCGCCATCCATGCACGACCGATTCGAGAGAACTGCAGTCGTTGTGAAATCAGGATGCTCAGCAGCACCAGGCCCAGAAACAGGTAGTAATACAAGGTGACCGGGGCAATCTCCAAACCGCCCAGGGTCAACTTTTTGCTCAGGCTCCAGCCAAAGATCGTGATCGAGTCGATCATGTCGATGCCTTTGGGGCCATTGGTGATGTTGACAGGTTGGTCCAGGTTGTTCATGAACACGCGGATGATCTCGCCAAAGCCCAGCGTGACGATGGCCAGATAGTCACCGCGCAATCTGAGTGTGGGCGCGCCCAACAACATGCCCAACAAGCCGGCGAGCGCAGCGCTCAAGGGCACGATGACCCACAAAGGCATGTGCAAGCCGCTGGGAAACATGGCTGCGATGGCAGGAAAGGTATTCATCAGGTGCGGAGAAGCCAGCAGGCCGTACATGTAGGCACCCATGGCAAAGAACGCCACATAGCCCAGGTCCAGCAGACCGGCATAACCGACCACGATGTTCAGGCCCAGGGCCAGTAAGACATACAACAACGCCATGTCGGCAATGCGGACCCAGGCGTTGCCCAGGCCTTGCAGAGCAAAAGGCAGCACCAGCAGCAAGGCGCCCAGCAGCACGAATTGAATGTTCTTGTGGAGTCTCATGCCCATCCCTTCAAGCGCGGTCAGCCACACGCTCACCCATCAGGCCTGAGGGGCGCAGGGTCAGCACGATGATGAGCACGATGAATGCAAAGATGTCGGCGTAGTGGCTGCCCAGAACGCCGCCCGTCAGGTCACCGAGGTAGCCCGAGCCGATCGACTCGATCAGACCCAACAGGAGGCCGCCAACCACCGCACCCGACAGGTTGCCGATGCCGCCAAACACGGCGGCCGTGAAGGCCTTGAGGCCAGGAATGAAGCCCATGGCATGTTGTGCGGTGCCGTAATTGGAGGCGTACATCACGCCTGCAATCGCCGCCAGAATGGCGCCGATGATGAAGGTGGCCGAAATGACCATGTCAGGCTTGACGCCCATGAGCGCCGCCACGCGGGGATTCTCGGCTGTAGCACGCATGGCACGGCCCAGTCGGGTGGCATTGACCAACCACATGAGCACCGCCAGCGAAACGGCGGTGACGACCAGGATCATGATCTGAGTGGGGGTGATGACTGCCTCGCCCAGGCTGATGGGTGTGCTGGACAACAGTGTGGGGTAGGCCTTGTAGTTGGGTTTCCAGATGATCATGGCCAAGGTCTGCAACAAGATGCTCATGCCAATGGCCGTGATCAGGGGGGCCAGCTTGGGACTGTTTCGCAAAGGGCGGTAGGCGATTTTCTCGATCGTGAAGTTCAGCGTCGCAGCCACCACGCACGCAATCAGGGTGGCCAAAAGCAAAATGACCCATCCTGGTGCGCCGGGCATGGCGTCTTTCATCCAGCCGATCGCGGTCCAGCTGGTCAAAGCACCGACCATGAGCACCTCGCCATGCGCAAAATTGATCAGGTTGATGATGCCGTACACCATGGTGTAGCCCAAAGCCACCAAGGCGTACATGCTGCCTAGGACCAGCCCGTTGATGATCTGCTGAAGCAAGATGTCCACGGGTTTAACCCTTTTCCACACGATTGAGGCGTTTCAATTCTGATAATTTTTCTGCAATTTTGATTTCAAGCCCTCTTTGTACGGGTTTGTAAAAGTCAGGGTCGGCCATGCCATCAGGCAGATAACGCTCACCGGCAGCAAAGCCCCCTTCTTCATCGTGGGCGTACCGATAGCCTTTGCCGTAGTCAAGGTCTTTCATCAACTTCGTTGGCGCATTGCGCAAATGCATGGGGACTGGGCGGGTGCCGTCTTGTTTGACCCAAGCCCGCGCCGCTTTGTAGGCCTTGTAACCGGCATTGCTCTTGGGCGCCACGGCCAAATAGATGATGGCTTGCGCCAAGGCCAACTCACCCTCGGGGCTGCCCAGGCGCTCGTAAGTCTGCGCAGCCTCGTTGGCCAGTTGCATAGCGCGCGGGTCGGCCAGGCCTATGTCTTCCCATGCCATTCGCACCAAGCGCCGTGCCAGGTAGCGGGGGTCAGCGCCACCATCGAGCATGCGCACAAACCAGTACAACGCCGCATCGGGGTCCGAGCCGCGCACGGACTTGTGCAATGCGCTGATGGTGTCGTAGAACTGCTCGCCGCCTTTGTCGTAGCGGCGCATGCGCTCGCCCAGAACTTGCAGCAACCAGTCGTCATCAACCTCAGTGCGCGCTTGCTGGGCGGCGGCCACCGCCAAGGTTTCTAGGGTGTTGAGCAAACGGCGCGCATCGCCATCGGCATAGGCCACCAAGCGATCCAAGGCAGCTGCGGTAAGCTGAGGCACCGCACCCATACCTTGGGCCTTGAGGATGATGTGCCCCAAATCGGCCTCGGTTAAAGGCTGCAACACATACACCGCGGCTCTGGAGAGCAGGGCTGAATTGACCTCAAACGAGGGGTTTTCGGTGGTGGCGCCAATAAAGGTGAACAGGCCAGACTCCACATGGGGCAAAAAGGCGTCTTGTTGGCTTTTGTTGAATCGGTGCACCTCGTCCACAAACACCAAGGTGCGCTTGGGCAGAGCAGATGTGGCTTGCTCCACCGCCTCACGTATGTCTTTCACCCCGCCCAGCACGGCACTGATGGTTAAAAACTGGGCGTCAAAAGCTTGCGCCATCAAGCGGGCAATGGTGGTTTTGCCCACGCCGGGTGGGCCCCACAAAATACAACTGTGCGGCTGTCCGGATTCAAACGCCACACGCAGCGCCTTGCCCGGGCCCAGCACCTGCTGTTGGCCAATAACGTCGTCCAAGGTGCTTGGGCGAAGGCGCTCGGCCAGAGGGAGGTGCGGGGTCGCCATGGCCGTTAGGGGCATTAATGCCATTAAGGGCGGACGATATCCACGCCTTTGGGCGGCACAAACTTGAACTGCCCCGCCCCCAATCCAGGGGGGTTGGCCTCAAAACGCTCAAAGCTCAGCACAGAGCGCTGTCCAAACGCATCAGAAATATCCAGCACCGCCAGCACCACGCCCTGTGTCTCATGGCGCAGGCCGATGCGCACCGACTGCAAGGCGGCATCGCGGGCCTTAGCCAATGCCAACACCCACTGCAAGCCTTGGGCCTCGGGCTGGGCCTGAAACTGAAAGTCTTTTTGCATGGCGCTCAGGTCTTGGCCAGAGGTCAACCATGCGGCGGGGGTGCTGCCCAATGCTTGGGCCTGGGGTCTGGCGGTGACTTGCGCCAAGTCGGGGTCGTAAAGCCAGAGCGTTTGGCCATCGGCCACGATGTGCTGCACATAAGGTTTTTGGTAGTCAAACCGGAACAGCTGGGGGCGCACAAACGCAAAGCTGCCAGTGGAGGTTTTGCTGCGGGCAGGCTGATCGGCCTTGCCAGGGGTGGTGACCACCTGGGTGAATTCGGCCCTGCCGCTGCGGCTGGTTTTTAAAAATTGCTCCAAGGCTTCGAGCCCGTTGGCCAAAGACGGCAAGGCCCCAAAAAAGCTGACCATCAGCCCAAGGACGGCTATCCATTGGCGGGTGAAAAGATTCATCCTTGCTTGCGTGCCGAGCTTATTCATCCCGGTGAGGCACCAAAATATCGCGCTGGCCATTGGTGCTCATGCTGCTGACCAAACCGGCTTTTTCCATGTCTTCCACCAAACGGGCGGCGCGGTTGTAGCCAATTTTGAGGTGGCGCTGCACCAGCGAAATGCTGGCCTTGCGGTTTTTAAGCACCACTTCCACCGCTTGGTCGTACATGGGGTCTTTTTCAGAGTCGCCACCGCCCAAGGCTTCGCCATAGCCGTTCTCACCTTCTACGGTGCCGCCTTCCAACACGCCATCGATGTAGTCCGGTTCACCTTGGGTTTTAAGGTAGCTCACCACGCGGTGCACCTCGTCGTCGCTCACAAAAGCGCCGTGTACACGAACCGGCAAGCCGGTGCCGCTCGCCATGTAGAGCATGTCGCCCATGCCGAGCAAGGCTTCTGCACCCATTTGGTCAAGGATGGTGCGACTGTCGATTTTGCTGCTGACTTGAAACGCAATGCGGGTGGGAATGTTGGCTTTGATAAGCCCGGTGATCACGTCCACACTGGGGCGCTGGGTGGCCAAAATGAGGTGAATGCCCGCCGCACGGGCTTTTTGCGCGAGACGGGCAATGAGCTCTTCAATTTTTTTGCCCACCACCATCATCAGGTCGGCCAATTCGTCGATCACCACCACAATGTGAGGCAGGCGTTGCAAGGGCTCGGGGCTGTCGGGCGTTAGGCTGAACGGGTTGTACAAAAACTCGCCGCGGGCCTTGGCTTCGTCTATTTTGTGGTTGTAGCCGCTCAAGTTGCGCACGCCCAGCTTGCTCATGAGCTTGTAACGGCGCTCCATTTCAGCCACGCACCAATTCAGACCGTGCGCGGCTTGCTTCATGTCGGTGACCACTGGTGCCAGCAAATGCGGAATGCCTTCGTAGACCGACATTTCGAGCATTTTGGGGTCAATCATCAGCAAGCGCACATCGCTGGCCTCTGCCTTGTACAGCAGGCTCAAAATCATGGCGTTGATGCCTACCGATTTGCCTGAACCCGTGGTGCCCGCCACCAGCACATGGGGCATTTTGGCCAGGTCCGCCACCACAGGGTTGCCCACAATGTCTTTGCCCAAGCCCATAGTGAGCATGGACTTGGCTTCGTTGTAGATGTTGGAGCCCAAAATTTCGGACAACTTGATGGTTTGCCGCTTGGCATTGGGCAATTCCAGGGCCATGGTGGTTTTGCCAGGAATGGTTTCCACCACCCTTATGGATATCAAACTTAAAGAGCGCGCCAAGTCTTTGGCCAAACCCACAATTTGCGAGCCCTTCACGCCGGTGGCGGGTTCAATTTCGTAGCGTGTCACCACCGGTCCGGGCTGCGCCATCACCACTCGAACTTCCACTCCAAAGTCGCCTAAACGCCTTTCAATCATGCGGCTGGTCATTTCCAAGGTTTCGGGCAAAACGCCTTCTTGCCGGGTCAGGGCTCCGTCCAGCAAATCGACTTGCGGCAATTTGGTGTCGGGCATATCTGCAAACAGCGGTTTTTGCCGCTCTTTGACCACGCGCTCGCTTTGGGGCACAGCCAAGGGGGCAGGTTCTAAAAGTATGGGCGGGAGGTCCAACACCTCTACCCGCTCGACCACCACTTCTTCGCGTTCGCGCGCTGCACGTTGGCCGAGCGCCAGGTCTTCTGCCATTTCGCGCTTGGCGCGCAGTCGATCCCACCACCCTTCCATGGCGGCCCCCATGTGTTCGGCCACTTGGGCCCAAGAAAAACCAAACACCAAAGCGGTGCTGATCAACACCAAGCCAATACACACCAGCGCAGACCCGGTGTAGCCCAGGCCCATCACGCTCCAAGGCCCCAAAAAGTAACCCAACACGCCCCCGCCATGGCCGGGCAAATGGGACTCCCAGCTAAAAAAACGCACCCATTCCAAGCAGGCGCTGGCCGCAAGCAACAAGCACAAACCTACAAACTTGACCCAACTGCTGCTGATCGCCTTGGGTGGCGCATAGGCTTCGTCCCCCCCACCTCTGAGCCAAGCGGCCAATGCAGCCAACCAAGCCCTCAAGCCTGCAGCCAAAACCCACCAGACCGAAAAACCCAATAGGTAGTAACTTAAATCAGCCAGCCAAGCGCCCAGCACGCCGCCTTTATTGAGCGTTCGGCCACCTTCACCCGAGGTGGACCATGCGGCATCCTGCAAGGCATAAGTGGCTAGAGACAAGATCCAGAATACCAACGCCACGAAACCGGCCAGTAAAAACAGTTCCTGGGCATATCGAGCCAAAACCGACTTGGGCGGATCTGTCGCCGTGTTTCGAATGGATTTTCGGGTTGACGAATTTGCACCCGCGCCACGGGCCGCAGAGGTAAGCGTATGGATTGAAAAAGCCATCTTGTATGCAAGCTTAACGCAAGCCCACCAGAGTGCTGCGGGCTTCGGTCCGTAAAATCCATGCTTCCATACACGAGCCCAACACCATGTCTTCCAACGCGCCCACCACTCGCCACGCCAAAGTTTTGATTTTGGGCTCCGGCCCTGCCGGTTACACCGCCGCCCTGTACGCAGCGCGTGCCAACCTCAACCCTGTGCTCATCACCGGCATGGCGCAGGGCGGTCAATTGATGACCACCACTGAAGTGGACAACTGGCCCGCCGATGTGGACGGCGTGCAAGGCCCTGATTTGATGCAACGCTTTTTGGCGCACGCTGAGCGCTTCAAAACGGAGGTGGTGTTTGACCACATCAACCAAGTGAATTTGAGCCAGCGCCCCTTTACCCTTCATGGCGACAGCGGCGTCTACAACTGCGACGCCCTGATTGTGGCCACGGGTGCTTCTGCCAAATACTTGGGTTTGCCTTCTGAGCAAGCCTTTATGGGCCGTGGCGTTTCAGGTTGCGCCACCTGCGATGGGTTTTTCTACCGCGACCAAGTCTGCTGCGTGGTGGGAGGCGGCAACACTGCTGTGGAAGAGGCCCTGTACCTGTCCAACATCGCCAGCAAGGTGTATTTGATTCACCGTCGAGACAAATTCAAAGCTGAACCCATTTTGGTGGACAAGGTGATGGATAAGGTGGCCGCCGGCAAAATTGAACTCAAAACCTTCCAGGTGCTTGACGAGGTTTTGGGCGACAGCACCGGCGTGACCGGTGTGCGCCTTAAAAGTACGGTTGACGGCAGCACACAAGACCTGATGCTGCAAGGCTGTTTTATTGCCATTGGTCACGCGCCCAACACTGAGATTTTTAAGGGCCAGCTAGAAATGGAAAACGGCTACATCGTCACGCAAGGCGGGCACAAAGGTTTTGCCACCCAAACCTCAGTACCGGGCGTGTTTGCTGCGGGCGACGTGCAAGACCATGTCTACCGCCAAGCCATCACCAGCGCCGGCACGGGCTGCATGGCCGCTTTGGACGCCCAGCGGTTTTTAGAGCAGGATTGAACCATATTGGCATATAATTTACGATTTTCTTGAGTTCAGCCCGTAATAGGAGTGTACTCAGTTAGGAAAGTCAGGGCTACCGCCACCCTATGGCGAGGTGAAGCGCTCACGATGTGACCGCTGTTTTATTGGAAATCTTTCATGGCACGCGTATGTGAAGTCACGGGCAAGGGCCCGATGGTGGGGAACAACGTTTCTCACGCCAACAACAAAACCAAGCGCCGATTCCTTCCGAATCTGCAATACCGCCGCTTCTGGGTGGAAACTGAGAACCGTTGGGTGCGCCTTCGCGTGTCCAGCGCGGCTCTGCGCTTGATCGATAAAAACGGTATCGACTCTGTGCTCGCCGATTTGCGCGCACGTGGTCAAGCCTGAACCACCCATTAAGGAGTTAAAACATGGCTACCAAAGGCGGACGCGAAAAAATCAAGCTGGAATCCACAGCGGGTACAGGTCACTTCTATACGACCAGCAAAAACAAAAAAACCATGCCCGAAAAAATGTTGATCATGAAGTTTGATCCCAAGGCTCGCAAGCACGTGGAATACAAAGAAATCAAACTGAAGTGACTTCAGTCTGATGGAGGTCTATCCAATCAAACCCGCCCCTGTGGCGGGTTTTTTTCATGGCCATCAAAGGTTCACTAGGGTTTTCACTGGGATAGTGGATGTCTTCGAGGTGCAATAGTGCAGCTTTCAAGTTTGTAACGGTTTTCCAATCGCAAGGACCTCACATGAAGACTCTCAAAATCGTTTTTTCTTTGGTCTTGGCAAGCCTTCTAGGGGCTTGCGGCCACCTCAACACCGCGCCTGCGGCCAACGCACCCCCCCAAGTACTTCGGGTCAACATTTTTCCTGGTGGCTTCAACTGGCCCATTTGGGCCGGGCAAGAAAAAGGTTACTTTGTCCGAAATGGTGTAGAGGTTAAAACCATCGACACCCCCAACTCCCGCGAGCAACTCACCGGCTTGATCAATGGTCAGTTTGAAATTGCCATGACAGCTGTAGACAACCTGCTGGCCTACCGGGAAGGGCAAGGCGCCGTGCCAATTGATGGCAGCAACCTGATTGCCGTGATGGGGGCCGACAACGGCTTTTTGCGAGTCGGCGCTCAGCCTAATGTAAAAAGCTTTAACGACCTCAGGGGCACCACCCTGTCCGTTGACGCATTGACCACAGGCTACGCCTTTGTGCTGCTAGAAGTGCTGGAACGCAATGGTCTGCTACTCGACCGCGATTACAAAACCGTAGCGGCTGGCGGTGTATTGCAGCGCTATAACGACTTGGTGGCCGGCAAGCATTCGGCCACCATGTTGATTGCACCCTTTGATGTGCTGGCTAAGGAAAAGGGCATCAATGTGTTGGTCGATGCATCGGCCGCTTTGGGCAGCTATCAGGGTCTGGTGGCTGGTGTACGCAAAAACTGGGCGGAACAAAACCAAACCGCATTGACGGGATACATCCGCGGCTACCGCAGCGCCCTGGATTGGTTGTATGACCCCCGAAACAAAGAGGCCGCTCTGGAAATTTTTATGAAAAACGTCAAGGGCGCCACCCGCCAGAGTGCTGAGACCAGTTACGGCATTTTGCTGGATCCCAAAAACGGCTTCACTCGCGACGCCGCCCTCAACTTAGCCGGCGTGCGAACAGCGGTTCAGTTGCGGGAAAAATATGGCAAGCCACAGAAAAAAATGCAACCGATTGAAAGCTATATAGACATCAGTTACCACAGAGCTGCCGCGCGTTAATCAATCGGATAAAAAACCGAGAGAAAAACCATCCGCCCGCTGAACTCTCCTCAACTGGCGCGAGGTTAGGCCGTGAACTGAGTTGATAATCGCGCCAAATTATTCAGGAGACAGATGATCACACAAGCACAGCGCCAGCAGGCTGCAGAGGCCTTGCTGCAAGCCGAAATCAACCGTCAACCGATTCAGCAGGTCAGCAAAACTTGGCCTGAAATGCAAATTGAAGACGCCTACGCCATTCAGCAGTTGTGGGCCGAAGGCCGTGTAAAGGCTGGTGCGCGAGTGGTGGGAAACAAAATTGGCCTGACCAGCCGCGCCATGCAAATGGCCTCCAAAATGACGGAGCCCGATTACGGCGTGTTGCTGGACGACATGTTGTACCCCGATGGCGCACGTATTCCGGCATCGCGCTTTCATGCGCCGCGCTTGGAAGTGGAGTTGGCTTTTGTGTTGGGCAAACCTCTTGGCGGCAGTGCTGGCGGACCGAAGATCACCATCTATGACGTGCTGGACGCCACCGCTTACATCACCCCAGCGCTCGAAATCATTGACTACCGCACCGAGGTGCCGCGCGCCATTACCGACACCATTGCCGACAACGCCGCAGCTGCTGCCATGGTGACGGGGGGCCGTGTGGTCAAGCCCATGGATGTGGACTTGCGCTGGCTTGGCGCCACATTGTCGAAAAACGGTGTCATTGAAGAGTCGGGAATGTCTGCGGCCATCATGGGCCATCCGGCCAACGGCATTGTGTGGTTGGCCAACAAACTGGCTTTGCACGGCACCGTGATGCAAGCGGGTCATATTCTGCTGGCGGGCTCTTTTACAAGGCCGGTCAACATTGCGGCAGGCGACGTGATTCATGCAGACTTTGGCCCCTTGGGCTCCATTGGCGTCTCCTTTTCTTAAAGAGGAATTTGTCCGTGGAACTGCCGATCAACCACTTCAAACGTGCCATTCAAAACGGCCAACAACAAATTGGACTGTGGTGCACCTTGTCCAGCCCCTATGGACTGGAAATGCTGGCAGGCTCCGGCTTTGATTGGCTTCTGATCGACACCGAGCACTCGCCCAGCGATGTGTTGGGGGTTATGGCGCAACTTCAAGCGATGGCACCCTACCCCGTTTCTGCTGTGGTGCGCCCCGCTTGGAACGACCCAGTGCTGATCAAACGCTATTTGGACATTGGCGCTCAAACACTGCTGCTGCCCTACATACAAAACGCACAAGAGGCCGAATCTGCAGTGCGCAGCGTGCGCTACCCCGCTGGTGGCATCCGTGGGGTTTCGGCACTGACTCGGGCTTCGCGCTTTGGACGCATTAAAAACTATGCCCAACGCTGCGAAGAAGAGCTGTGCTTGCTGGTGCAAATTGAAACCATAGAAGCCTTGGACCAACTTGAAGTCATTGCGTCGGTCGAGGGCATTGACGGCGTGTTCATTGGTCCAGGCGACTTGGCCGCCAGCATGGGTTATTTAGGGCAACCAGGCCACCCCGAAGTGGTGAAAAAAATTGAACAAGCGCTTTCCCGCCTCAAGGCCTGTGGCAAGCCTTCGGGCATCTTGACGGGCGATGCAGCCTTGGCCAAACAATTCATTCAATGGGGCACGGTGTTTACCGCAGTGGGCGTCGATGTGGCCTTGCTGGCCAACGCCTCCAGTGCACTCAGCCAATCTTTCAAAACCAATTAAAACCACGTCCCACCGCGTCAAAAACATCCACAACACTTGTCATGAACACATCCCACACCGCCCCCGTCGCCGTACCGTCACCCCAAGCCAACCCCGCACACCCCGTCAAAGCCGATTACCTTCGAATTGCCACCGAAGAAGCATTTGCGCCTCCTGAGCTGTTTGGCATGTACAAAAAAGTTCTGGAAGAAGGCAAGGCAGACAAAGGCTTCAGCAGCTTATGGGGCTTTCACTTCAACAATCCGGCACCTCGTGTGCAGCACATCCTGAAGTACAACCAAACCATGGGTGCTGAACGATTGGCACATATGGATGCAGCGGGCATAGACATTCAGGTGCTGTCGCTCACCTCTCCAGGCGTGCAAGTGTTTGATGAGCCCACCGCCGTGAGCTATGCGCGCCATGCCAATGACTTTTTGCTTGACGCCATTCAAAAGCACCCCACCCGTTTTGTGGGCTTAACGGCCATTGCGCCGCAAAACCCAGCCGAGGCCGCCAAAGAAATTCAGCGAGGTGCCACCCAACTGGATATGCGCGGCGTGATTGTGAATTCCCACACCCACGGCGAGTATTTGTCAGACCGTAAGTTTTGGGACATCTTTGCCGCTGCTGAAGCGCATGACCAACCCATCTACCTGCACCCCTGCAGCCCGCCCGACGCCATGATTCAGCCATTTTTAGAAGCGGGCTTGGATGGCGCTGTGTTTGGCTTTGGGGTGGACACCAGCTTGAGTGCGCTGCGGCTCATCACTGCTGGGGTGTTCGACCAATTTCCCAAGCTGCAAATAATTTTGGGGCACATGGGCGAGGCCCTGCCCTTCTGGGCCTACCGCTTGGACTACATGCACCGCGCCACCTCACGCGCAAACCGCTATGACAACCTAAAACCACTCAACAAAAAGCCCAGCGAATACCTGCAGCAGAACTTTTATGCCACCAACAGCGGCGTGGCGTGGGAGCCCGCCATCAAGTTCACCCAAAACTTTATGGGCGAAGACCGCGTGATGTATGCCATGGATTACCCTTACCAACACGAGGTGGACGAGGTCAATATTCTGGATAACATGGACATGCCTCTTGCAACCAAGCGCAAATTCTTTCAAACCAATGCGCAAACCTTGTTCAAAATCAAGCTTTGACATCATTACCTCAAATTACATTAGCCAACGCCTTTTGCTGACTGGAGATCATTTATGAAAAAACGCACTCTTTTATCTGTCACCCTAGTTGCTGCCGTTGCGCTGTCCTTGGCCTCTTTGGCCTCAGCTCAAGACAACAAATTCAGAATCGGTTTGATCATTCCTCTGACGGGACAGCAGTCCACCACTGGCATTCAAATTGAAGCGGCAGCCCGCCTGTACATGGCGCAACATGGCGACACTGTTGCAGGAAAAAAAATTGAACTTATTGTGCGAGACGATGCCGCCACACCAGATGCCACCAAGCGCATTGCCCAAGAGCTGGTGGTGAAAGACAAAATCAACGTCATGGCCGGTTTTGGCGTCACACCCGCTGCCTTGGCTGCTGCGCCCATAGCCACCCAATCCAAAACGCCTTTGGTGGTGATGGCCGCAGCCACTTCCAGCATCACCCAAGCCTCGCCATTCATCGTGCGCACCAGCTTCACCATTCCACAAGCAGCGGTGTCTATGGCCGACTGGGCGCCTAAAAACGGCATAAAGAAAGTGGTGACGCTGGTGAGCGACTACGGCCCTGGCTTTGATGCTGAAAAGTTCTTCAAAGACCGCTTGGCCTTCAATGGTGGCGAAGTGGTCGAGAGCATGCGCGTGCCGTTGCGTAACCCCGACTTTGCGCCCTTCTTGCAAAAAGTGCGCGAAATCAAGCCTGACGCCTTGTTTGTGTTTGTGCCCTCCGGCGCAGGCGCCGCCGTGATGAAGCAGTTTTTGGAGCGCGGCATGGACAAAGCGGGCATCAAGCTCATTG
>Ga0214921_10003828_pt1 | contig 22741 bp, 11 predicted proteins | sample LL1505_MetaG_FD_177992 | JGI IMG/M metagenome (GOLD analysis project Ga0214921, IMG submission 177992) | Freshwater microbial communities from Lake Lanier, Atlanta, Georgia, United States - LL-1505 | ecosystem: Environmental > Aquatic > Freshwater > Lake | place: USA: Georgia | collected... | reverse complement strand
GTATCTGAAACCTTAGATATTAAAGCCGAAACAGCTGACCCTTTAAATGCAAGTCTTAATTTTATACAAAGTTCGGCTGATGCTGTCCTTAAAACAGATATTGTATTTACAAGTGAAGTTGCTGAGACCGTTAAAAATTTAAGATTAACTACAAGTTTATCAAGTGTAGAATTTCAAAGAGAAATAAGATTTGCTCATAATAGAGTAAAAACAGAAGCTTCTATACCTCCTACTATCTTAATAGCAGATTTCTCAACGATACCTTTAACTGCACCTTTATATTATGTAGCGACAGCTGTTAAAGTTGTAGATGGGACTGAAGTAGAAAGTAAAAAATCTAGTGAAGTTGCAAGTCTTCCTGTAAATGTAAATTCTACTACTATTGCTATACCTGTAGTACCTAGAAATGATCTTATTGAAGATGTTATATCTAAAGTATTAAATCTTCAACCTGATTTAGCCGTACAACCTGGATCTGTTGCAAGAGATTTGATTATAGACCCTTTTGTCTCTGAGATGGAAAGAACTAGGTTTATATTAGATTTTGTATATAGATCAACATCATTTACTACTTTATTAGATATAGATGACCCTTTAAGCACAGGTACTTCTATTCTTGTAGCTAACAGTAATTATAAACAAGGTTTAGCTCAGTCTTTATTCTTTACCAATCAATCAAGAATACAATCTGTTATAGATAATGCTTTTGATAAATTAGCTTCTAATTTTGGTGTTCTTCGTAAAACAGGCAGTAAAGCTATAGGTGAGGTTATTTTCTATACAACTTCTGCACCTACAAGAACAATTAATATACCTAAAGGAACTACTGTATCAGGTAATGTATCTTTCATCACTACTCAAAATGCTTCTATGGAATTAGGAAATATAACATCTTATTACAACCCTGTTAAAAGAAGATACCAAGTTACTGTACCTATACAAGCATCTGAAGCAGGTATTTCAGGTAATCTTGCTTCGGGACAAATTAAATCCACTTCCGTTTTAGGTGTTCTTGTTATTAACGAATCTGCTACTTTTGGCGGTTCAGATGCTGAAACCAATAGAAATTTAGCAAATAGAGCCTTAGCTATTTTATCTTCTGTTGATACAGGTACTAGAAGTGGTTATGAGAAATTAACTCGTTCTATTCCAGGTGTAGTAGATTCTTTAATTATATCTGCTGATTCTATTTATCAATATAGAGGTGCAGGGTGTGTAGATATATGGATTAGAGGTTCTTCTTTAGCTACTGTTACAGATACCTTTGCACCTACTTTTCAAATTCACAGAGATAGCTTATTTATTCCTATTGGTGATGAATCTTTATACTTGTTTAAATTAGATTCAAGTCAAGTGATTGCTAGTATGTTAGATAATAACACACTAGGTTTAGGTTTAAGAAATAACACCATAGATGAGTATTTTGACTTAACAGGGTATACAATCATAGATGATTTTTATATACAATTAGACACCACTATAACACAACCTGCATATAGTATGACTGATATTATTACAGGTGATTGGCAAGAACCTGTAAGTGAAAAAATTATATTAGCGAGACAACCTGTTACTGCTGTTACTTCTGTTGTAGATGAAGATGGGGTCTCTCTAATAGAAAATACTGATTGGGTCTTTACTCAAAAAGACGACCCTTTAAGAATAGGTAATTCAAGACTTGCACAATCTTATGTAGAACTTGTAAATATTACAGATTATGAACTTAGAACAGTAGATGGTGAAAGAGCTACTTTAATAGGTTTTTATAGATACCAACTAAGTAAAAAAGGTGTCGATGTTTATTCTATTATAATAGTAAGTCCTCCTTTCCCTGATTTCCCATCTGTCACCTATAAAAGCTCTTTTGAAGATAATCCTGATTACCTTATTGAAGTTATTAATGGAATTACATATATAACAAGAACAGCTAATAGTAATATCACAGACGGACAAGAAGTCTTAATTAGTTATTCCTATGCTAAAAATCATGTTATCACCTACCAAACTAACTTAATCGTTCAAAGTGTTCAAAATAGTATTGACACCTATAAACATCTCACTGCTGATGTCCTAGTAAAAGAATGTACGATTATTCCTATTGATATTAAAGCTAATGTTATCGTTAGAAAAGGTTATAGTTCTTCCACCGTAGATCAAACTTTAAGATCAAATTTAACAGTCTTTTTAAGTAATATCGGTTTAGGTGGGACTTTTAGAATCTCAGATATAATTAGATTGATAGATGCCACCGATGGTGTTTCTTATGTTGATGTTCCTATTACTAAATTAGCTGTTGCCGAAGGAACTTTAATTCTAAGAGAAGAGATTATTCCTATCACTAAAAGAGATTTAAATGATCTAAGTTCAAATGCTGTTGCTGTTTATCTTATAGACACTGAATTAGTGAATAAAGTAGTAGATGGTCTAGGTGGGGGAGATCAAGCTCGTATTTATGGTAATGGTAGGGAATTTATATTATTAAATGCTACAGACAGATTAAATGCTCCTTTAGCTTCCTATACAGCTTCATTTATAGGTGCTGATGGTTTAACAATTAATGCTATACCTGTTGCAAATAGTGCTAATAAAATTATGGTCGCTATTCCTAGAACTGAATCTATTTTTGATTACACTTTTGAATTGAATTACTTCACTGCTTCCTCTGAAGATGTTGTTCAAAATGTCGCTATCTCAGTATTTTCTTATTTTACACCTGGGACTTTCTCATTCACCTATAAGGAAGATACAATATGAGTAATAAACTCCCTTTTTATCCCTCTATACCAAGAGAATTTACTGACCCCATAGGTGTAAAATCACAGGAAAGAAGAAATTTTGAGGATTCTCTAACTATTAGTTTTTCTAATAGTTTATCAGGGTCTTTAGCTTCTAATTATACTTCCGAATATGGATCAAATAATAGAGTTTTATATACAGGTATAGGTGAGATTTTAGCTTCTTTACTAGCCGAAGAACTTGATCTTATTGAAGAAATTGACTACACCCAATTAAGAGATGAGTTTCTTTATGATCGTTTATATACAATTCTTTTCTTAAATGAGAATGAACGATTCACCATATCTAATGCTAAACAATTAAAACAAATACTCCTAGATGTCTTAGAATCTCTCTTATTAGGTAGTAAAGAATCAGCTATTACTGACCTATTAAATAAGCAAGACACTAATTCTCAAGTAGATATTAATCAGGTCGCACCCTTTTTAATTGAAGCTCTTATTACTTCCCTTGCTTTAACTACTACAGTAAATAACCATAACCATATTATCTTTGCCAAAGAAAAAGGATTTGGGATTACTTCCTCACCTTTAGGTAAATCCTGGGGGGATACTCTTCATACACATAATATCTTTGATGGTGTTATAGAAGAGGCTTATGACGAAGATGGTGTCTTACATACTCACGAAGTTGTGTATGGTTTAAGTCAAGATGTTATTTTCTTACAAGACTTATTATATAAATTACTCTTAAAGACTAAACCTGCCCATGTAGATTTCTCTTATCCTACTTCTTTAATTAAAGATAATGTCAATAAACCCACCGATGATATGAATTTATCTATGGGTTTATACTTTCAAGAAGACCTTAGAAAGACAGAATTAGGGGTACATACCTCTACTATTAAGGGCTATGCGAACCCCTCGAAAAAACTCTATGTTTTCAAGACAATAGCTAAACCTAATGATAAAATTAAGGTAAATGGTCTTATCCGTAAAGTAATTAGCATCACTCTAAAGACACCTGCTAATTACACTAATGCTACTTTTAACTTCACTAGATTAAGCTATTCAGGCACAGCTAATATTGTTAATGGTAGTTTAATCCTATCCCCTACTCAACCTATATATGAAGGTGAATTTGTCTTAGTCAATAACACACCTTATTTTGTTTCTCTTGTATGGGACGGACATATAAGACTACAATCTTATGAGATCAATTTAAATTTACCTTTAGATACTACAGGATTAGAAGATGTAGAGATTATAGATATAAGCTATAAGACAAGACAGATTGTATATAGAAAGTTAAATATAGACTTATATAATCAAGGTAGTTTTTATTTACCAGTGAATATACCCTATACAATTAAAGGTTTGCCTATTTTACCTTCCGACTTAATTTGTAGTATGGCTACTATAAATTATGTTAATCCCTATACTAGAGAAGTAGGTGTAGGTGCTTTTTCTGGAACTCTAGAAATAACAGTCCCTGTAGATGAAACAGATGAAGTTCATTTTGCTAGTCTTAATAATACTAATTTTGTCTTAAATTCTTATAGAAAAACAAGATTACACCTATACTCTGAGAATGACTTATCTAGTCGTCAATCTTTAATAAGAAATAGCTTAGTTTTATATAAGAGACCTTATAATAGACCTTATGTATATGAGAGAGTAGAATCAAGTTTAGCAGGACATAGATCAAGTATCTTAAATGGTACAGTCGCTAATTCTACTTTATCTTTAAACAATAAGGGTTTTGTTTTAAATAAATATGATGTAGTGGATGCTATACATAGAGTTATAACAACAGCGAGTGGTTCTTATACAATAAACGAAGGTAAAATTGTTTTAGAGTATAAACCTATAAGAATAATCTCAGTAAAAAATGGTGTAAATAATGTAAGTGGGTATGTAGTAAGAGGACAAGAAATAAAATTTAGTGGGTTATCTGATGGTGTAGTTATAGATGTAGTATGTTTAACAAATAAGACAACAAGTCAGAGTGGTGATTGGTTTAGAGCAAATGAATATAATGAGAGCCAAGTAGCATTTATACCACAAGAATCACCTACTGAATTTGATGTAGATGATTTTATGGAAGATCCTTTGGGGAATGCAACCACTACAGACAAGTATAGGAAGTCATTATTAAAAGAAACGGTGGTAAGTTCAGGGTTAAAGGGAGAGTTTAGTTTATATAAAGATGAGTTATTAAAATTAGAGTTTAGTGGGAATAAGTTTAGAGATTATGTTTATTTATTAAATGAAAATACTAATAGTGTGAGTCCACTTGGATGGAAAGATGAAGAAGGAACACAAGCGATAGATTTTGTATTAGATGGTGGTGCACCTGATACGAGTAATCTATTAAATGACACAAGATATAACTTAACGATCAATTTAGGCAGTGGTATTATAAACAATAGTGCAATGCCTTTAAATGAAGTCGTTAAGATGACTTTAATAAACTTACCATAGGAGAATATGTAAATGATAAAAGATAAAGTAAAACAGCCTAAAACAGCATGGAATATGGGTTTTGGCTTTAGTGAAAAAGAAGGTTATAAGATTAAAGGTGAAGTTTTTATAACCTTAGATGGTGTAGAGACTAAACTTAATAATGTGTATACCTTAGATGGTAGTTTATTGGGAGCTATGTTATTTAGTGGATTAACAAATAGAAACCCTATAAGTATGTTAGCAGTGGGGACAGGTGCAACAGGAACAGCACAAGTGCCTTCTGTTGCTGATGAAAGACAAAGAAGATTGAACACTGAAATACAAAGAAAGTTATTCAGTTCTGTAGTCTATAGAACTGATTTAGGTGCTATTTCAACAGTGCCTACTAGAATAGTAGATTTTACCACTGTCTTTAATGAGGGTGAAGCAGTAGGTGCTTTAAATGAAATGGGTTTAGTAAGTCCTTTTGATTTAAATCCTATGGCAACAACACCTTTATTAGATGCTGGTAATGACCCTGTGGTCTTCCCTGAATATGATGAAGAATTAGATGTTACAGATTATGATGTTTTGATTAACTATTTAACTTTTCCTGTGATCAATAAACCTTCTCAATCTGTTTTGGCTATTACATGGCGATTAACATTCTAAGAAGGTAAATAATATGAAAAGATATATCTCTACTGTATCTAGGAACATAGACCCTAGAAAAACAAGTTATGAATCAGTTGTCTTTCAAACAGGTAAATCTGTCTTAGATAGTGAATTAAATTTAAGTCGTGATTTAGCTGAAGGTGGATATAAACCTAGTGGTCTTATATCTAAAAAGAAAGATATATTTGAAGACTATCAATTTAATCAAGACCCTAATGTCTTAGGTCTAAGTGGTTTAGACCTAAGGGTAAATAATAGACTTCTTAGAATAGAACATACAAATACAACTTTATCTAATCTTAATTTAATAGACTTACCTGACCCACCTGCTACAGGTAAAAGAACAGATTTTGTTTATTTAGAAGTATGGAGAGCATTAGTTCACCCTAGTACATCAGCAACAGCTAAAATCAGAGTTGCTGAGAATATCTTAGGTGGGGATCAAATAACATTTGATAATGGTGTAGACCCTGCAACTACTTTAACTTGTGGGTTAGATTTTAGTCTAGGTGCAGATGTTTATGAAACAACTTTAAATTTAGCAACAGCAATAACCACTACAGGTTTAGCTGATGCTGAAAGTAGGGGGACTGATTTTGTATTTATGACTTTCCCACAAGGGTCTAGTGGTAATGATTTTGTTATAACAGCAGATGCTACTATAGGTATTATTCAACAACCTACAGGTGGTTCTGATGGTAATGGTAAACCTGCTTCAGATAAAATCTATATCTATGGTAATACACAATCCGATAGTGGTTCTTGGTTAGATGATGATGTATTAGATACTCTTGTAAACAGAGAAACCACTAAGAGAGTACAATTACAATATAGATTTAGAGTGAGGGAAAATGTAGATTATAAGACTACACCTAATGGGTTTGGAGCAGTGATCTTCCCTCAAGGTGGTGCTTTAGCTGAAGACACCAATTATTTATATTTACCTTGTAAGAATATAAGTGGTTTAAATGACGACAGTGGGTTATGGGTAGCAGGTAATGGAGATCAAACAAGTGCTACTGACTTAAACACTGTTGATGGTTATGTATATGCAATACCTATTTGTTTTGTAAATAGAAGAAATACAGGTGGGTTTGTACCTTTAACAAATGTAAATGGTGCTTTATTAAGCACACATACAGGTGCTACATCTTCTTATATCTATCCTCCTGCATTAACAGTAATATCAGCAGGTGTAAGTGATAGACCTGATGGTTTATTTGCTGATATAATAGTAAGCACAGATATATTAGATATGAGAAGAAAGGTAGTTGATAATTTAGACTTAGGTAAAGAGTTAGATTATCAGTTCCAAAGTCTTTTAGATAATAATTATAAGACATGGCAAATGGATGGTAGTGATTTAAATGATATAGGTAGTGGGAGTGGAGATGTGAGTCATACACCTTTGGTGTGCGATCAGATCGGCACTGCTAGTACTTATGGTAATGAAGTAGGTTTATTTGACCATATTAGAAGAAGATTTTCATCTCATCCTGTAATAGACAGGGTTGTAATAGAAGTTTTGCCTAATACAAGTACTCCTTTTGTAAGTGTGACACCCTCACCTGATTTACCAGGTAGAACAAAATGGCATAGCTTTGATGTAATAGAAATAGATTTTAGTAATTTAGATGTGACACAAGACTATGCAAGTTTTAATTTAACAAGTGGTTCACCTGTATATTTTACAGATGTGATGCCCGCTAATACACAAGTCTTAGATATAATAGAAATTTGGCATGATGATGGTAATACAACAAGTGCCGTAGATCAATCTGTCAGTTTATCAAGAGTACTTGGTTTAGGGACAAATCAAATATCCGTAGAACTTGCTGAGAATACCACATTAGTAAATGGTGGTGTTATAGGAGACCCTACATATAAATTAGTAGGTGGTGGAAGTGTAGTAGATGAAGGGTCAAGTAGGAGAATCTTTATAGCTTTAGCAGTAAGTTATACTGAGGGTAATGGATTAACAATGACACCTAGTGTAACTGATTATGTTGTACCCCCAGGGTCTTTTGGTCAAGGAGCTATACTAGAAACAGACACAGCTAATAGACCTACAGATGCAGTAGTACAAGATAATGTTATTGAATATGCTTTACAAGATGGATATAGAGAAATTTTGATAGAGTATATAGGTGAGAGGAAAACAGATCAGTTGGTGAGTTTTAATCAAAACACGATAAAATTACCTTATAAAGCATATGGGGTAGTTCCTACATTTAGTAGTGAATTAAATCCTAACAAGACATTTTTACCTCATTTAGATAATACTTATAATCCACAATATAGAGAGGGAGCTGATCCTTATGCTTATGTGAGTATAAGTAGTGAGTTTGGGTCAACTAGTGGATTGATGTATGTTTCACCTGCTTTAAGTGCCAATCAAGTATTAGTAGATGTACAATATAATCCTTTAGGTGCATTAAATACACAAAATGAAGTGATGTTGTATTATAGGTCTTTAGCACCACAGACAGCAGGTGCTAAAGCTGGTCTTGTAACAGATATTGTGTCTGACCCTCTAGTATTAGAGCCTTTAATAGGTTCTAACTTTATGTATTCGATACAAATAGGTAAAGGTGGAACTGAGATTTCTTATCCATATCATTCACCTGGGGATCAGATAGCTTTTGATCCCGCTTTAGGGTCATTAAAAGAATGGGATTTGAAAGCGAGTGGTGTTATCTCAACAGGTGATTTTAATATTAACACAGGTTTATTGAAATTAAGTATCTTAACACCATTAGATATATCAGCTGATTTGACTTTAGAGGGTGTAGATAAAGATGGTGAGAGTAGAGTTGTATATACAGATGTAGATGGTACAGCAGTATATACAGTTCCATTAAGTGGAGCATCACAACATAAGACAGTGATACCTATGTTATGTAGGGTGAAAGCATCAAGTCTTTTGTTTTCGGAAGATGAAGTGGTGTTAGTTTTAATAAGTCGATATTCTGAGTTAGATGCTTCAAATTATGTAGCTTCAGGAGATCGTACTATAGCAAGTGTATATTCCACTAAAAACAGAATACTAATAGGAGGGTAAGAAAATGCCTATAAAGACTTTGCCTAATGTGATTATTGGTTCAGGTGCTAGTAAAAACATCACCAATAATATCTTTATCAGTGATTTTGGGAATACCATAATCACAGGGTATTTGACAGTGGATTATTACTTAACCGTAGATGGTAATTTAACAGTAGGAGGAAATTTTGATTTATCTGGGGCTATAACAAGTGATATTATTGTTAAAGATGGGTCTAGTAATACTGTATTTAGTGTAGATAGTGCTACAGGTGATACTATTGTAGCTGGTAATTTTACTGTTAATGGAACTACTACAACAATAGATACAACAACATTAGTAGTAGAAGATCCTGTATTAACATTAGCTAAAAATGCTAATGGTAGTCCTACAGCTTCAACAGATACTGGTTTATTCTTACAAAGAGGAAGTACAGAAAATCCTGCGATAATTATATGGAATGAGACTTTAAATCAGTTTGAATTAGCAACAGTGACAGGTGCTTCAAGTACCACTACTAATTTTAGTGGTGTAGGTATTGTAAAGACATATTCTAGTTTTAAAGCAGGGGATTTATATGGTAGTTCCCTAGATGTGACAACCTTAGTCAATTCTGCTAGTGTTAGTACAAGTAGCTTGTCCATAGGAGAACATACTTTTAACTTAAATGGTATCACTTTAGGTGAATATGGGAATTTGAATATTCACTCTGACCAAAGTTATTCTTCTATTGTCTTAAATTGGAATGTAGCATCAGGCATTCCTACTACAAATGCTGTAATAGAAGTTAAAAGAGGGTCTAGTACAAGTGCTTTGATTACTTGGGATGAGAATAATGATAGGTGGAGTTTTAATCAAAATTTAAATTTAGAAGCAAACAAACAATTAAAGGTAGCCAAACCATCTTCAGAAGCAACCTCTGCTATCGTAACAAATGCTGATGTTACAGGTACACCTACCCAAAATATGAAAGCAATAGAAGTAGAAAGAGGGGATTTAGTTAATTCCTACTTACAATGGGATGAAGATAATGAAGCATGGGATTTTACTGAAAGTCTATCTGTAAGTGGTTTCTCTCTTACTCCATATTATATCTATGTGAGATATACTAATGTTTCTTTGACAAACGGGCAAGACTTTTACATCTTCTCTTCAAAAGATAATGGTGTTACAAGAGAAATCTTGCCTATATATTCACTAGATTCTATAGAAGAAAGTGGAGTTGCTAAATACTATCAAGCCACAGGTGCTGTAACATATTCAAATACTAACCCACCTACTGTAAATGGTGTTGTATATTTAGAGTCTGGGAAAAGTTATTATATTGCTGTGAGTAGTAATGCTGCTTGTGTTTCTCTTAATGAATTTCAGTTTTATATAAGTTCTACCGTATTGGGTTCTGCTCCTACATATACAGGTTTAATTCTTGTAAATGCTTCATCTACTTCCGAATTTACTTATTTATTAACAATAGACTCTACAAATTGGTCTGCGAATAAAGTAAGAGATGTGAGAGGTGCAGTAATAACAGGTACTCTATTAGCTGCTTCTAGTTTTCCTTACCTCTCAACTTTAAGATTAAACAATAGTTTAAATCATGATGTAGATATTCTCTTAAATAGTGATGAGTCTGGTAGTGGGTCAGATGCTAAAATAGAAGTAGAAAGAGGGTCTAGTACAAATTCATATATTCAATGGGATGATACAAATAATTCTTGGAATTTTAATTTCCCTATAACCGTGAATGCTGATATGAACGGGCCTTCTAATAGAATTTATGGGAATACCTATATTGAGACAACAGCTACAAACAAAGCATTATATGTAATGACTTCAAGTAGTTTTGCTGATACGATAATGATAGCATCTAAAGGTAGTATACAGATAAATAGTGATGATGGTATATTATTGAATAGTGAGCAATATTCAGGAATACCTACTAGAGATACTAAGATAGAAGTAGCAAGAGGTTCTAGTACTAATTCTATTATTTTATGGGATGAAACTAATGATAGATGGGATTTCAATCAAGACATCTATTCACAAAAAATAAGAATAAGAACAGATGAAACAAGTGGTTCTTCTACAAGAGTCTTTATTTATTTCTATCATGGTATAGGTGTTCTTAATGAAGTAATCTATTTTTATATCTATAAAACATCAGATAGTGGTTTAACTCGTAGTGTTGTACCTGTATCTATTGTTTCAACTACTAAGATTTCGGCATATACTACAAATGGTTATAATGCCGTTAAATTTACTAGTAATTTATCTTACTCCCAACACGCTAATGCTGATGCTTTTATAGATTTTGAAGATGGTGCTTCTTACTATATTAATGTATATAGTCCTAATAGTAGTGGTTTAGCTATAAATGTTTCTTTTAGTTTCAGGTATCAGTCAGATGTAGGTTTAAGTGCAAACTATACTACTGTACTTAATGCTGATATGATAGCTTCAGGTGGTTATAATGGCTTAATTCAAGTAAATAATGTCACTCCTTTAGTGGCTCAAGTTTTTAGTGCAGGGACTAATATTTCAAATTCAATAGATAATGCCCCTGCTTTGAGTCTAGAATACTCTAAAGGAATAGGTAGTATTGTTTTAAATTCAGGTACTACAAGTACACCTACTGATGCTAGTATTGTTGTTGATAGAGGTACAAGTAGCCCTGCTACTCTTTTATGGGACGAATCACAGACTTCTTGGGTTTCCAACCAAGATATTAGATTAAGTGATTCTACAAATACCCCTGACTTATATTTAGAAGATAGTAGTTCTATATATTTAGTCGATACAGGTAGTGTATGGATAAATGATGGTATTTTAGCTCTTGAAAGTAGAGCTTCTAACACTACTCGTATTTATTTAAATAGTGAATTAGGTGTAGGGGATACACCTACTACAGATGCTAAAATTACTGTTAATAGAGGTAGTGAAACATCGGCTGAAATTAAATGGAATGAAACTAATGATGTTTGGGAAATTACACCTAATATTAAAGTTACTGATTTTTCTTCTAATGTTGCTCTTCAAACGGATAATACTTTTGTCTATACTTATAAATCTTTAAGTTTGCAGGATAGCTTGTTCTATAAGATACAAAGAATATCTAGCACACTCACAAATATCGATTCCGATGTTTCTTTTGTAGTGATTGAAAATGGTGCTTTAGGTTCTGCAGTTTTTCAACCATTGTTACCTGATTTAGATAGTGATACCATAGGTGGTCGTGTTATCAATATTGCAATTAAAAACGCAAACTATGCTGAAATTTACCCTGCTACTATTTCTCAATACATTAGACATGGTGGTACAACTTATTCTAGTGGTAGTCCTTTAGTTCTAAGTGGATATAGTTCAGTTCAATTAGTTTCACATATTGTAGGTAGTGTGAAAGACTGGTATGTAACAGCTATTTCTAATTCAAATGAAATTAGCAATATTACATCTAGTGGTGCAATCACTATTTTTAATGGTAGAATTTATCATTGCAATCCAGCAGGTACTATTGCATTAACATTAGGTATTGCACCTAATGGTACTACTCTTACTTTTAGATCTATTGTAAATCAAACCACTACTATCACTACTGCATCTAATGGTATCGAAGGTGCTCACAACACAATTACATTAAATTCAAATTCGGAAGGCTTGACGATATATTATTATGGTACAAGCTGGTGGATTTCTAGTATGTATGGTAATGTTGGTATAACCACAGTTTAAACAGAAGAGATAAATAAATGATCATCGTAAATAGAAAAGATAACTCCCTAGTCCAACAAGTTTCTTCCTCTCTTAGTCCTATCTCTATGAATGGTAGATACTTCTTAGATGAACCTGATTTTGTTAAATCTACACTATCACCTTCTTCTACTATCTCAAGTCTAAGAACAAGTATTGCAAATGATATTCTAGATGTCTATTCCACTTATAGAGGGATTATATATAACCCCCTATTAGATAATACTGATATTAGTAAGATAGACACTAACTATGGCTTTTTTTCTTTAGGTGAAAGTCTTCCTAATTCTGTTAAAGGTTATCCTAAAGGTGGGACTTTTGGTATTCATACGATTAATCTTACCATACCTAGTGGTACTGATAAAATTATGGTCTACTGGAGATCAGCGACTATTTCTTATTCCTATGATAAATCCCCTCTACCTAGTCAACCTAATTCACCTATTGTACAACAATATGATTTATCAGGAACAGATGACTTTACTGTCTATGCTATCGGAACACCTGAAAGTATCTATAGACCTACAAATAAGTTAGAGTCTATCAGTTTCTCAGCACCTCAAACAGATATCCGACTAGCTTTTGTCAATAATTCATCTAAAAATATTCACTTATTAGCATATGCTATCTTATATGTGTAGGAGATAAAATAAAATGGCAGATAATTATGGAAATGAAGTCAGTAATGTACTTAACTATATCAATAGAAGATATACTCAAGTTATATGGCAACAAGGTAAACCACCACTAGATTCCGAACTTAACTTCGTTGGTCAAGTCTCTTTTGAAAACCTTAGAGATTCTCTCAAAGAAATCGCTAATAGTGGGTTCTTATCTGACCCCCTATTCACCGATACAGATTTCATTTGTGAATCAAATTACTCTAACCTCTTCAAAATTAAACCTACAACAGCTATCGTTAACGGTCTCATCGTTAATATCACAGGTGTTAATTCCACTACTACAGATAATATCATCGAACTCTCTGATGCCCCAGCATCAGGCAATAGAACTGATTTTATCTTCCTTGAAGTATGGAAATCCCTCATCTCTGCTAATCCTAGCACCGATAATAAGCCCTCTGCTGATAAAGTCTATAAATACGGTAATAGAGATTACGGTGGCACTGATAACCCTACTGAAGAACTTATAGATGGAGATATAGGATTTGAAACCACTAAAAGAGTTCAAGTCCAATATCGTATTCGTGTAGTAGATGATATTGATATTGGTATCTATCCTGATGGTTTAGAAACACCTACTATCTTTGCTCAAGGTAATGCTACTTCCCCCATCACTAATAAAAACTTCACTAGTATGCACTTATTAGGCGACCCTACTTGCTGGAGAGCTGATGTTTCTAGTGATACAACAGCTTCCGTAGATGGTTATGTCTATGCTATTCCTATCTGTGCTGTTTTTAGAAGAAATAAAAGTGAATATGTAAATGTTGTTAATGGTGGTAATCCTAACCATAATGGTAGCACTACAAGAGCTATTACCACTACACCTAGAGAATTAACACCTGCTACTTTAACCACAGCTTTGACTTCATCTGCTACATCTGCTGTTATTGCTACTACTTATACAAGTAGTGAATTTTCACAATCAGGTCTCTATCCTATCTTTATTGAAATAGGTGAAGGTCTAAATAAAGAAATCGTAAGAGCAACAGGTGTTAATGCAGGGACTACTTCTATTACAGGTCTTACAAGAGGTCTTTTAGGCACTCAAGCTAAATATCACCCTATTGGTACTTCTATTAAAGTATATAATTCTCGACCTGATGGTTTATTTGCAGATCAAGTAGCATTACAAGATATTCTAGATTTAAGACGATCTGTAAGTTTAAGTGGGTGGGATTATCAAAGATTATTACAATCTACCGTTTCTGATATTCTCTTTAATCGTTTAAAGACTACATGGAAACAATCAGGTAATGGTGGCACAGGTAATTCTGAAGGTCTTGTTATTGAACAAGTAGATGTTCTCGGTAGTAGTGCTTATAATGACACAGGATTATTAGATGCCCCTAATGGTATTAGAACATTATGGTCAGATAGTGCTTTCTTACAAAAAGATGTAACGGTTTTACTTAACCCTACCGTGTCTTTAGATGCTAATAATTTTACATCTACTACTTTTCTAAATACAAATTGGGAAGTAAATGCTGATTTATACCCTACAGGTTTCTTACATACTTCAGGAAATTGGAGAAATGGTTGTGTTGTATTTTTAAATCTAGATGGTCAAACAGGTGGTGCAAGAGGAGGTCTTCTTAATGATGATCGAGCAGTTAGATTTATAGCACCCTATGAATCACCTGACTCAATTAAAATGAGATTTATTAATGATGATACTCAAATAGCTGGTGTTTATCCTAATTACACCACTACTGATGGTATTTCTTTAGCTTCTTTATCTGAATATAACTTTGAAAAACCTTTCTTAGTTTTAGGTGGTTTAGTACACCCATCCTTTAAATTCACTACCGTGTCTCCAGCATCAGCTGATAATAAGTTGATTAATAACCAACCTAGTTCAGGATATTATGCTATCGACTTAGATTTTAATTTTACAGATTACCTAAATGGAACTACAAAATTACTAAATGGAACTGAAACTCTTGAAAACTTACTTACAGCTAATGGAACTGATAAAACAGGTTTAAGTTCTGAATTATATGTAGTTGTATATGGCTCAGTGGGTAAAGAAAATAATGGTGCTTTTAAAGTTGTGGGTGTAGGTAATACAGGAATCACTTATTTAAGTACATACTCTTCTGATTCTGTTATCCTTAAACCTATTAGTTCTACTTTCGCTGGATGGGTAGATGATACTACAAGTAATGCTGTTACAGTTGAATTTAGAACACAAAGAACAAGTGCTTTAGATGGGGATTTAACAATAGACCCAACTGACCCTACTTCTTTATGTATTGTAATGACTGAATTAGATACATTAGATCAAACTACATCTAAGCTCTTGTTAAACACTTCTTTACTCTATTCAAGTAATAGAGGTGCTACTTCTCGTGTACCTGATAATATTCACACTATTGAAGTATCCTCAGGTAATCTATTTGTTTCTAATAAGCAAATAGACTTAGATGCCACTTATGGTAAAGATGTAGTTAAATTACCTGTCGATACTCATATTCAATTATGGAATCGTTTAGGGTCTCAAGGTTTAGATATTACTGAAACTACTAATCATGGTGGAAATACTATTCTTGGTAGTGATATAGATAGAGAAGGTGAGTGTTTTGTAGATAATGGGTCTAAGACTATAATGGTTCGTCCCTTAAGAAAAAGAAATCTTGTGACCCAAGAATTTTTAACCACTGCTAGTCCTTGTTTATTAGGAGACATCACTTATGATAGTTCCACAGTAAAGAAAGATGGGGGAGCTTTATTTACAGAAGCTACAAGTACAACATATAATCCTAAATTAGCTTTAGCTCTTCCTTATGAGTATCTCCCTAAATTTGGTAGACTTGACATCCCTTATCATACTCGTATAACAAGTGATGTGTATTTAGCAGGTTTAAATCACTTATTTGCTGATACAAGTGATACCACCTCTCTTGTATTTAAATACATCGGTGGGATTTCAACAGGTGGGGCAAATACAAGTATCTATCCTATGCTATTCTCAACAGGTACAACAGGTTTAGATTATGGTGAATATGGTGCTATCACATCAGGTCATCAAGCCTATGGTGCTAGAAAAGTAAGTTTAACTAACTTACCTACAAATGACTTAGGTAGTACTTTATATGGTATTGAAATCCCTCCCTATTTAGGTTTTGCTCGTGTTTATGGTGTATATGAACTTGCTGACTATGTAGCTAAAGTAAATACTACCTTTAAGGGTGCTCACCAAGCTGATCGTATTACTCCTATAACTAACCCACCTACTAATCTCTTAAGAACAGATGCTACTAAATACACTATGTATATTAGACAAGGTGGGGGAAATGATGTTACAGGACATGATGATAGTCATACTTATATCTTAACTTCTCATGCGATAGATATCACTAAGATACCTACTTGGACTTCAGGTGATGTATTTGATGACTTTGAATATGTAGTGGAAGCTACTATTTTTGGTTTCGCTGAAGGTTTTATCAATAAGAACAATTATGTTTTAGTGAGAAGATACAATAATGCTGGTACTTCTCAAGTCTCTGAATCTTCTCAATCTGAAAGAATTTTACCTTTTATTATTCCTACAGCATTAGAAAGTAATGATGAAGTATATGTAGGATATACTAGAACAGTATATCAAGGTGATCCTTTACATACAAAGGGTGGAACATCTTTACAATATGCTGAATCAACAGCAAGATATGGTTTAACACCTGTATCAAGTCAATATAATGGAGGACAAGTAAGAGGTCAATTTGAAGCTGATGGTAGTGTAGCTTTAGATATAGTAAATCCTAGACCTTTGAAGGTATTAGCATCCTTAGATTTTTATTTAACTTTAGGGACAGGTAAAATAGGTGGGAGTTTATACAACAATACACTTACAGATGTAGGTGTAGTATCAAGTCATTCTGTACCTACTACCTCAACAGACCCTATTGTTAAATACAATCCTAATGCTTTTACAGCAGATGTGAAAGATACAAGTAGTGTGGCAAGTGGTGTTATGGTGGTTTATTTCTCAGGTGGTACAGCTAGTCAATATATTAGATTAACAATCACAACACCTGAAAGTTCCTCTGCAGTAACACTAGGAGCAAATTACCCTAACTTAAATCTTTTTGTTGATGATATTAATGCTACTAATCTTGTAAATGCTACATATATTGCTTCACCAGGAGCTTCAAGTTATAGCGAATTAGGTTATATCTTAATAACAGCTAAAGAAAAAGGCACTGCAGGTAATAATATTACTCTCTTCATAGATAGTAGTAATACAGGTTCTTTATCTAACCTTAATCTCTTAAATAGAGCTTATTTAAGATCAGGCAGTAATTTAGGTTATAGTTCCACTGACACTAAATACACTAAGGTCAATTTATCAGGTGGTGTCGATATTCCTAATAATGCAGGTGATGGCAATATTGATATTTCCCTAGTAGGTTTAACTTCAAGATTACCTTTAGGTCTTCTCGTAAATGATTCAGATTTCTTGTGTGAAGACATTTTAAATGACGGCACAAGTTATATGGACAGCTTACCTGGTCTTATTAAAGTCCCTTCTATCCAAACACCTCTAAGAGGAGCTAAAGCATATCCTAAGATTAATGGTGTTGCTGGTGATACTCTTGTTATGTGTGAAGGTGATGAATTAGAATATAGTGCATGGTCTTTGACTAATACCTCAGGAACTCAAAAATATAGAACTAACAGAGGTGCTAGTTTATTTGGTGTAGATGGTAGTCCTTTAACCTATGCTAATAAGTCATTCTCTACTGAGATTAACCCTGTCTTAAAAGGTGGTTTATTATTATGTAAGGCTATGCTAGTTCAAAACTATGATGAGACTTTAAACACTTATAATTTATCTTATGGTGATGAATTGCAAGTGGTGATAACAACACAAGCAATTTATAGATCAGATGATAATAGTCCTATTACATTACAAGGTAGTATTTCACCTAGTGGTTATGGTGAGGGATATGCTAGTGCAGATAGGTATTTTATTAAGGGTAGACCTGTTGTAAAGAATAATTCAGCTAAACCTGACACCACAACATCTCCTGCTCCATATCAGAGATAAAGATAATACTATATTTATTCTATTCTCCTAGATAAAACCAATAGGAGATTATTAAAATGAAAGAATACTCTAGTGCTGACTATTTGTTTCTAATGTTAGGTCACTTTTTAAATAGCATGGAATATCATGTTGCTAGACTTGAAAAAGACTATGAAAAGTATAGTGATGAATGGCTTCACTGGAATCAAAATCTCCTAACAGGTTTATCTACATCTAAAGTAAGTTATATAGGTATTACTCCTGAGCAATACAAAGAACTTATTCATATTTATCATAAAATGGCTAGGAAACTTAAAGGTCTTGAAACCACCCTTAGTACCACCTTCCCTTTATTGTTAAAGATTAAAATCAATGAAAATGCTAATCTTAAAACGGCTTATGTAGATGACACTTCTCGTGAAAACGGATGGCATGATGGTAGAACTCTATGGAATAATCTTTATGCTGTTTTAAAGATTATGAAACTCCACCTACATGAACTAAGAAATGAATATAATAAATTTTTAGATAGTGGAACTTGGTCAGATGCTTTAATCGTCTCTATGAATAAGAAGTTTAAAAAGAACTTTAAAGCTATGAGAGAAATTATCTTGAATATGTTATCTAGTTTAGATGGTCAGATTAAAGAATTGATCTTAACTTTTGAAGGAAAACCATAATGAAAATTTTAGGTATCAGTACTACTACACATACTCCTAATGAAGACCACCCCACACCCTCAACTTCTGTTATCGCTTTAAAATATTTTTTAGATATTTGTAAAGATATACCAGGTGTAGAAACAAGATATGTAGATGCTCATAAATTACATATCGTTGAGAATATGTCATGTTATTCTAGTGATAAATGGAATTGTGGAGGTAAAGATGCTGGTCCTTATAGGTGCTGGGCTCATAAATTATCTGTTGAAGACCCTGAACAATGGGGTGGTGTTGATGAAATGCCTATTATATATGATGGTATAGAATGGGCAGATGTTATTATATTTGCTACCTCTGTAAGGTGGATGAATTACAATGCTGTTTTACAGACTATTATAGAAAGACTTAACACCTTAGAAAATAGACATTCTGTATATGGTGAACCTAATCCTGTTGAAGGTAAAAAGGCTGGGTTTATAGTTTCAGGTGCTCATTATCAAACACAAGAAGTCGGTGCTAGATTAGTTGAAGTATTTGAACAATTAGGTTTTACTACAGAGAGTGGTTATGGTGTTTTAACATGGCAAAGATATCAAAATAGAAACCATGAACAAGAAGGTAGTAATACACCCCATATGTTAAAATATTTATTATCGGAAGATGGGCAGAAGCAGATTGAGAGTTTATTTAAATTTATAGGTGTGTATTGATTTAGCTAATTTATTTTGTATTCTTGTACCCATAGCAATTTCAAAATACTTTCTCCAACTACGGTCAATCATAAATAATTGGTTTTGAAATAATATTCTTAGAAACTCACAGAATGCTTCTTCTGGGTTTGCATTAGCATAAACAGTCATAGGTACTTTATGTATTCTTATGGGGGTATCTAAATTTTGATAGATTAGGTAATGTAATTGTTCTTTAGTAACCCTAGAAAAATCAATATCTAAATCTAGTTCTAATTTTTTAATAAAGATTTGTTTATCTCTTAAACTTTGGTAATTAGTTAAAGTTTTAGGTGTCCTATATGCATCTTTTATTGTTTCAACATAATTATCTGATTCACCAAATACTTTTCTTATAGTTAAGTTTTCTGTCACACCATTTACGATATCATACCAAAACTCTTGAGCTTTATCGGATAAGTAATTCCTAAATATGTGGTGTCCTAATTCATGAGCGATCACACCACTCAGAGCATTGGGTTTTGTATTTTCAAGGTACAATATTTCAATTACTTTTCTATTGGAAGAGTAACACCCATCTACTTGAAATTGCACCGTACTATGTGTTTGTTCTTGGGGAGTACAAAACACAGTTTTTCCAAAAGAAAAATATAGTGGTACTTTATACTTGAGTACAAGAGGTAAATATTTTTTAGCAGTTTTATTTATTCTATCTAGTGTTTTTTCAATTTTAGCTATAGCACCTTCAATTTGATCCTCTTTTGCATCTACAAATATACAAGTGAAACCTTGTATATTTACTTTTATCTCAGGTATCTCAAATAAGTGGTTTCCATTACTAATAAAACTTCTAAATTCCTCTGTATCTTTAATACGGACATACTCTTCCCAATCGGAAGACCAGTTTAAAAAGAACAATTCTATTTGACGAATATGAAGAGACAAGTATTTATACTCTTCATTTCTAAGTTCATTTACATTTAAATTCTCAATAATGTATTTAACTATCTCTTGAAATTCCGTAAAGTTATCTTTATTAAGTAGAGCTAGATTCTTTTTAAAATTTCCCCATAAGGTTCTATTACTCATTTAAATACTCCTGTCTAGTGTGTCTCTTATCCTACTAAAAATAAAATAACTATTAAGTTAAACCTATACAAATACCTAAAAATACAAGTGTTAGAGAAATCATCATTCTAGGATTAGCACCAAAGAAATATACATTAAGACTTACTTCAACAGAGAATAAAATAACTTGCCATATTAACCCTGCTTTCCATACATCAAAAGTTTCTCTCATATACCACCAAGCATGGAGAGAAGCATAAGTAGTAAGTAAGCTAGTATATATCCACCATTCAAATGGGGACAAGTCTAAACCAAATGCAGATTTGGCATTTGATCTAAACCAGTAAGTAAATGCACAAAAAAATATTAAAACGATATACATAATTTCTGACCTTAAAAGAAAGTAGACCTTTCAAGCTCAGATATAAACTAATTATTGAGGTTTTTCATCTTCTGTTTCTCTTAAAGAAACACCGATATCATCTCTCTCAAATTCTTCTCTGATTGCTTCCATAAATTGTCTTGCTAATGCTTGTTCATGGATTTTTTCTAACGCAGATTCGGGTAATTGTTCGAGAATTTCATTACTCATTTTAAAAAGCTCTTCAGGAACATCCTCTTCAAAAAGAACTACATCAAGATCACTCCCACCAGCAATTCTAATACAATAGATTGCTCTTAGTGGAATATGACATTCAAATACTTGTCCTTGAAAAGTCAAACTAGCTACCACTTTTTCGCTTGTGATCATCATAGGCATTTGAAAATGATAGGATAAATATAAATTGCACTGAAAACCATTCATTAAATGACTTGGTAATTTAACACCTTCGACTGAAGGGTTTACTGAAATTAATGTTTTACCTAGTTCTAGGTGATCTAAAAGAATTTGTCTTTTATTCATGTTAGAGTCCTTTTGTTTCTCTTAAACAAGATAGCTATTGCTTTTTATATTATTTTTTACTCAAATCTAAAAATTCTTTTTCGGTGATAACTTTCACACCTAAAGAATTTGCTTTTTCTAGCTTACTACCAGCTTTTTCACCAGCTACTAGATAACTTAAAGTCTTATTTACACCACTAGCTACTGTACCCCCATGCTCTACTACTATCGCTTCAGCATCTGCCCTCTTCATAGCTACTAATGTTCCTGTAAATAAGAAAGATAAACCTTTAAATTTACCTTCTCTCTCTACACCGTTGTCAATAGTGATATATTGAAGTAAGTCATCTATTAACTCAGACTTTTCTCTTAAACCATTCACAATCGCTTGAGATGTTAATAAACCAAATCCCTCGATTGATTCTATATCCCCCACCCTTAGATTTCTTATCACTTCTAAAGTTTTATACTTAGAGGATAATACTTCACTCGCTTTTCTTCCTAAACTATCTATTCCTAGACTCTGCAAGAATTTATTTAATTCAATTCTCTTAGATTTGCCTATACTAGATAACCACCCATCTACTCTTACTTCTCCTACATTTTCTAGCTTTAATAGATCATCTCTATTGAGTCGGTATAGATCGGATACTTGAGTTAATAAACCTTCTTCAATTAGTTTATCTACCCAAGAAGACCCCATACCTTCAATTTCCATTTTATCTATAAAGTGAGAGATACCTTGACTTACAGATGAAACACACTTATCACCACCTAAACAATAGAGAAAATCTCCGTCTAAATGAGTGTTTGACATACAATGCGGACAGGTCGCTGGAATATCAATTTCACTATCTCCACTAGTAATAACTCTCTCTAAATGTGGTATAACCCCACCTCTTCTCACTGCTAAAACTTCGGCATTAAGAGTTAAATTTTTAATCTTAATCATACCAGCATGATGTAAAGAAATTCTACTTACAACAGCACCACTTAATTTTACAGGGTCAACTAAACCTACAGGTGTTAAAGTTCCTGTTCTACTTACTTGCCATTCAACTCCCCTTAAATAAGTTTTATC
>Ga0214921_10003827_pt1 | contig 22744 bp, 13 predicted proteins | sample LL1505_MetaG_FD_177992 | JGI IMG/M metagenome (GOLD analysis project Ga0214921, IMG submission 177992) | Freshwater microbial communities from Lake Lanier, Atlanta, Georgia, United States - LL-1505 | ecosystem: Environmental > Aquatic > Freshwater > Lake | place: USA: Georgia | collected... | reverse complement strand
GTTAAGGGAGCGCGCGTGACTCAGGCAAAAGTCACGGCCATTCAGGAGCTTCGAGGCCCACCGAAACCACGACAGAGGACTCCGATACACCTTTCATACAGGACAGATGATGGTAAGGAGTATAGCGCGATAGCCCACCTTCCGTTACTCCAAGAGATCAAGGCGGGTGATGAGATCCGAGTTCTAGTGGATCCATCAAAGCCAGAGATCGCCAAACTGCCGCTCTGGTCTGAGCTATGGGCGAGGACACTCGCTTATATTGTTGGTGGGTTGCTGCTCTTAATAGTAGCCCGCGTGCTTTCGACCAAGCAGAGTCGGTAGATAGCGAGACGAGACAAAACCTTGCTTACGCGAGTTTTTGCCCCTCTTCCATACGGACTACCCCAAAACCAGACTAGCTTTCGGACTATACTGCGAGCGGATAATCTTTTTACCCTTAGTGGCTACCGCGCGGTAGCGCACGGTGTAACTACCAGCTTTTAACTTTCTAACTGTGGTGGTGTTGCGTGACGATACGATGATCGTTCTGCGCTTATCGCCTACCTTACGCAGCTCCGCCTGGTAAGTCAGCCTCGCCTTGGAGCTTGCCAAAGCCTCGAGCATCTTTTTCACGGGGCCAAAGATCGAGCTATCAAGATTAAATTTCTCGAAAGTCAGCGAAACATCGCTACCACTCTTTCGTGTCTTTATAATCTTAACTACTGGAGGTTCCTCAATCTTGATATTCTTCGAAAATGTTCGCTGTCCAGCAGAGGCAGCTATCGCTAATGGAGAGCGGTAGAGAAACTGGTAGGGCGGGCTATCAGGATATGCAGTTGATGCGAGATTAGCGGCGTCCGAGATAAACACCGCGACCTGGCCCTTGTCGGTGGAGTTTAGCGCTAGAGGGATATTATTTCGTAGCTGACCACTACTTTCTGTTCCGGGAGCCTGCGCGCTCGTGACGCTAACTCGCGCGGCTTTGTTAGAGATTAGACTCTTTACGTAGACCTGCTGGGTGTTTGCAGGAAGCGAGGACTCAACTGTACCTAATATTCCAAGGCCATCATCAGAGAAAATAGCTAATTTAGCGGCGCGATCTATCGCTCCCACTGATGAGCCGAAACTATCGTCGTTAGAGGCGGCGTTGGTATTAACCAGGGAGTAGGAGTCGTCCGCGACTGATGTAAACATGAAAGCCGCGCGTTGGCCCGTAAAACCTTTTACGTGATCAGTTTTCCCGCTTAAGGGGTTGTACGCGAATCCTATGAAAGAGCCGCTGTAAGAAACAGAGGGATAATTTGAGTTGCCCTCGGGAATTCCACCGGCGTTAGTGTGAGAGATTAGCGCGAGCTTTTTGGTTGATAACTTGTAAGTATAAACTTGAGATGTAAAACCTGTGTTAGCTGGAACGCCATCGAGCGACCCGCTGGCCGCGAACGCGAGGGTATCCCCATCTCCGCTTAAAGCGGGATATTGAAAAATTCCAGTTGATGATGCCGGACCCCCTGATACAAGAGACAGCGTCGTCCAAGCCGATTGTGGTGTTCCAGCGCTATCGAAGTCACGACAAACCAGAAGTGATGGGCCTGGATTGGTGCCCTCATCTGTGACTAGGTTTCGGGCGGTGGTCGTGAAGCACACTCTGAATACAAGCGGCTTAAGGCTTATCAGAGAAACTGTCGGATAGTTACTTTCTCCCGCCGCTGGCGTATTTCCGGTGGCTCCGAAGGCCTTCGAGAGCAGGAATGTATTAGCTCCCTCAGGTAAAGTTGGGATTTTTAAGAACACCTGTGGATAGAAAAATTGACCGCTCTCAAAACTTGGTACTAGGTCTGTTGCTGTTGAGCTAAATGCTACAGCGTAGGTGGTGCCATCCGGCGCAACCTCTGATACGCCGATCCTATCCACTCCTCCGCTCTGCGGGGCGGCTGTCGAGGGAGCCCCTTGAGTATTGGTACTTAGCAACGTAGTGGTCTTCGTGTCAGGCGAATATCGGAAGAGATAATTAACACCAGCCACATAACCGGCTGAGCTTCCGGTAAGATTAGTGGCCTGCGACCTAAACACGACAAAGTTCGCGTTGGCTGGGGTGGTCGGACTAGAGATCTCTGTCTTAGTGGTATCTCTAAGTGGAGCGATTCCAGGGGGAATCTGTTCGGCGCCTGTTGTTGAGATTTGAGCGTGACTGGTCTTAGTCGTTATTAAAACGAGTATCATGATGCAAAATAATACTCTTACATTTGACATTTTGAGCGTTGTCCCGCCGGTCATAATTACTCTCACTCCTTATCCATAGTCTACGCTGTCCGTAAAGCGATTACGTTATCTGCAAAGACGCGGTGGGGCTATATTTAGTCTTGGTAATTGTTTTCCCGGAGGTCTTTATCGCTCTGTATCGGACATTATAAGTCCCAGCCGCTAACTTTCTTACTGTAACTGTGTTTCGTGATGATGTTCGAAAGACTCGGGTAGTAGAGCCAACTTTTCGAATTTCAAGCTTGTAGTCGATACGAGCGCTGGATGACGCGGCGACCCCGACCCGATCCCCCGCTGTGCTCAAGGATGATGTAGATGAACTATCAAACTCCTGTAGCTGAAATACAACAGTAGCACCACTTCCGTTTTGTGAAGGTGACGTGATCGTAATATCTGGAGGAGCTTCAATCGGTACGTTTTTCGTGAGCTTTGGTTTGGGAGGAGTTATTGATGTGCGGTACACGTTGGCGAAGGAGTCGTTTGAAGGGGTGAACTTTAGATTTTGAGCCACGGAAGCGAACGAATTGAAGATCAGTTTGTTGTTAAACCCAAGCGCCCCAAAGCTAAGAGACGGAAGTACCTGAGTTTCTCCGGTCGCTAATGTGACGGTATGGATACCGCTATTACCGTCTGCGGGCGCGCCTGCTGGTGTAGAGCTGGTTAGGGTGATAGAGCCAGATATGGGGTCTTTTATGTAAGTTTGCGCTATCCCTGCTGGAACCACTCCGGAGAGGTTAGAACCGTCATCGGAGAACGACACCAGTTTTCCGCTTGGGCTAATACTGACCGCGAGCGTTTTGCCGTTACTCGGCACTCCAGATCCACTGGTGTTTACGCGGGTAATCTTTTTTGTAGGAGCGCTAAAAAGATATGCTGCCGGAGTGTTGTCACCGCGCGGGACTAGATTCGAGGCGCGTGAGATAAAAGCCACGAAATCACCCTGATACGAGATCGATGGGCTGACTGAGTTATCGTTGCCCGGAGCGCCACTTGCGTCTCGGCTTATCATGCGAGCCGCTTTTATCGCATGATCAAATACATAGACCTGTTCCTTTCCTCCAGTTGATGGAACAGTACTATCCATAGCGGCTAGCGAGCTAAACGCTACTAACCGTCCATCTCCGTTTAACACCGGATTATTAAGAGGGAAACTTAACACCGCGCCATCAGGGGTGCGGTTAGGAGAATCGACCCTCTTAATAACAGGCTCCCCGTTGGGATTAAACTCTATCCTGACAATAACCATAGTAGCGACCGTCCGGTCCGGAGGCGAATCGGTTAGATTCGTCGCCGCTGACCTAAACGCGACAATGAATCTGGTTGGATCGGTTAAGGCCACAACAGAAACCTGATCGCAGAAATCATTAGCGCCGATAACCTCTTGGCCGGTCGACTGTAGGCCAACTGATACAAGGATAGTTTTTCCGATCTTGGGAAATCTGAGATACACCTGGCGCGGATTGCTGTTAGCGCCCGGAGGCGGTAGGTAGTTAGGAATTATATTAGGAGCATCAGAGGTGAACGCGACCGCGTAGTTTCCATCGGGAAGGAGGTTGCTGATCGCCGGTCCAGCCGATCCCCTTATAAATCCCTCTGGAGCGGGATTCTGCGCGACACTTATCAGTTCAATCTTTTTATCCGGCGTGTACTGAAATACATCAGAGAATCCGTTTGTATCGCCAGTAACTAGATTAGAGGCCGATGACGCGAAGACCACTATGTCTCCGTTTGGGGGCGACACCGGCCCGACGCTATCTCCATCAGTAGGGGCGTTCCAAGCTCCGCCTCGCGAGAGCTGCTCAGCTCCAGACGAATTAAATTGAGCGAAGCCCTGTCGAGAGCAGCATAAAGTGACTAGTGACAGGAGAACCATATTTCGCAAGAGCTTAACACCGATTGCTAACCGCATATTCCCGTCCCCATCTTTACTTAACGCTAAACTCAATCGCTCCATCCCAGTCAGGCAACGGCGAATTCTCTGCTAGCTGCGCTATCTGGTCTAAGTATAACAGCGCGGCCGTCTCAAGCCGCAACTCCTTACTTTTTATTACCTCAAATAATTCACTGGCCCCCTTGAAGTCCCGGGCACTAAACCGCTCTAGCGCCCGCCTCCATTCACCGGATATATCGGCACTTATCGCTGGCTCAAAAAGCGAATAAAGTAGAACGGATTCGCTTCGGCCTTTAACGACAACACGAGCTATGGGTAGGGCCCCAGGTACATGGCCTATCTCACGCTGAGTGGCGTCTGAGAAGAGAATTGTAGTACCTAAGTATTTATTAAGTCCCTCCAACCGGGAAGTTAGATTAACAGAATCTCCGATCGCTGTATAATCAAAACGCTTACTTGATCCGAGGTTGCCAACTAGCATCTGCCCCGTGTGAACACCAACCCGTGTTATAAGAGGAGGAAATCTCTTTGAAGCGTTAAAACGTTCGACTCCTTCCTGGATGGCCCGCGCGGTTTGCAGAGCCATTTGGGCGTGATTCTCGATCTTTACTGGGGCACCCCAGATAGCGAAGATGGCGTCTCCGATAAACTTCAGCAGCGTCCCCCGATTCGCGAATACCACCTCCATAACCTCTGTGAAATAGGCGTTTAGCATCTGAGCTGTCTGTTCCGGCGGCATCGATTCGCTTACCGTCGTAAAATCAGCGATATCGGTGAACATCGCGGTTAAGTAGAGGCTCTCGCCGCCTAGGCTAAGAGCAAATTCGTTTTTCTGTATCTGCGGCAAAACATCTGGGGACACGTACAGAGAGAAAGCTGCTTTAATTGCCTCCTCGCGCTGCCGCGCCTCCTCGGCTAAACGCCTGGCGTTAAGATACGAACTCACCGCGCTTATTAGAACCATAGCAGGGAGTATTAAAAGCGCGGTTGTGGCGCCAGCGAGGAATACTCCCGATTTCATCATCAGAAACCCTGAAACGATCCAGCCAACAACTATCGTAGTCACTAGATAGGTGAGCATCACCGGGGATATCGATAGTGCGAGTAAAGTAACAATACCGGCGGCTAGCGCCTGGGATGAAATCTCCAGCCACTTGGCTGGGCGGTGAATCCAAGATTGCTGAATAAGATTACCTGCTATCGCAGCGTGTACCTCAACGCCGAAGATCATCTCGCCGCCAAACGGGGAGAAATACGAATCCTTCTGAGCCGGCCCAGTGTCGCTGCGAAGAAGGAGCCCTACGAAGACAACCGCGTCCTTGAATGAAGCCTCCTCTCGTGGCGGCATCTTCTCAAAGAGCTCCCAATAGCTGACGATCCGGGCGTTTTCACGCGCTGAACCGTAATATTTAATTAGATCTCTTTGCTTCGGGAGATCCCATTCCGGGTGATGCTGAATTCCTGCGGCGGCATAGGCTAGAAAGGGGTATTTCCCGGTCTCCTCTGAGGTAGAAAATGGAAAGGTGCGAATCACCCCATCGCGGGTATTCATGTCGAGATTTACTAGCGCCCGTGTCGCAACCTTTGAGAATTCCTCGTAGGGCTGATCTAGGCGCTCAACGAGAGAGCGAGCTGCGCCACTTCCCTGCACTCGGCGACTTGCTTCAACACCGATGATGGTCTCATTTAGAGCCATAGCATCAGCTAACTCACGATCTGCTTCCGGGTCAGAGCCCACCCCTGTAAACAGCACATCAAATGCCACCCGCGCCACGCCCAGCTCTTTTAAGCGGCGTAGAAGTTTGGCATGCAGCGCGCGAGGCCAGAGCTTATCGAAGCTGACCCCGAGCTCCTGATAGCTAGTTTCATCCATCGCCACAACAACAACGTTTGGCGGATTGGTATTGCGTCCTACTAGGCGCCTTAGCTGATCACCCGCCGCGAGGTCTAGATCATCGACAACTCTAAGACATGACAGCACCGCTGTAATGGCAGAAACGCCCAGAACCGCCGCTATCCAAAGAGGTTTTTTCATATCATCTGTAGTATCGGATCTTCCACCTGATCGGTAAAGCGAGGTTTTATTAAATATCCTTCAAGATCGGTTTATGAACAGTCGACTACGAACCTCGTGTAGCAGTTACCGGGTTGGCTGGTGAGTCCCTGCGGGGGTAGGATAATGACCATCAATAAGAATGTAGAAACTAACGCAAGGATAGTTATGCTCACTAGGCTCCTGATTCGGTCGTTTGCTCTGATTGCGCTCTCTACGTTTTGTCTCTCGTCAGCGGTCGCGCAGTCTCCAGCCTTCGCCGGAAAGATCTTCTCCATTCAAGGAAGCGCGTCAATTAAACGTGGTCCTGATTCAATCCCCGTTACTGAAGGTCTAGAGCTAAAGGCTGGCGATGAATTAGTCACAGGAGAGCCGGGGAGAGTCGCTATCGAGTTGCCGGATGGTTCATACGTCAGAGTCGCCAGCGGCTCTACGATGAAGATTATTGGAGACGATCAGAAGCTTGGGATCTTTGATGGATCGATGCACTTTCTCAGCCACTCTGAAAAACACCCAGTTGTTGAGACCCAGCAGGTCACAGCTTCTATCCGAGGAACTGAGTTTACCGTTGTTGCCTCTAAGGAGCAGACAACGATCTCGATGTTCTCAGGAGTGGTGGACGCGCAAAGTCCAGATGGAAGCGCGAAATTAACAGCCGGGCAGGGGGCGCGTTTCCGCAAGGGGCGCGCTCCAGAGATATTCGCAATCCTTTCGTCTGAAAGGAGCGTGCAATGGAGTATGTTTGTACCATTTGCCACCGATGGCACCGAAACTCAGCTTGGGTTAGCGGCGATAGAGAGCTACCGAGCTGGCAAGATATCTGAGGCGCTCGACCGTCTAGAGGCGAGCGCTAAGTTAAACCCATGTGGCGCTGATGGGATCCTCAGAGCAAGGCTACTTCTCTCTAGTGGAGATCCATTAAGGGGAGCAAAGGCCCTTGAAAGGTGCGCGAATGACAAGGTCCCGTCTAACTACCGCTCAGCAGCGCAGTCGGCTTTAGCTAATACCCGTTTGATCCAAGGAGACCCAGTTTCAGCGAACTCTTTATCAGAAGCGGCGCTGCAAGCTAATCCAAGCTCGAGCAACGCTCGGTTAACGAGATCGTTTGTCTTACAGGAAAGGGGAGATCTAACCGGAGCTCTAAGTCTCTTTGATGCAGCCACAGATCCAGAGAGTTTGGCTAGAAAGGCTGAACTTCTCTTTATGGCCGGCAGGGTACCTGAGGCGCGTGAGATACTTGAGTCTCTCCCGACAAGGTCTTGGTACGCCGAATCTGTTTACGGATTCGTTTTAATGGCGGATCGCTCGTTTAAGGAGGCGGAGAGCGCCTTTGACAGAGCCGCGGCGGAGGAGCCAGGGGCAGGGCTGCCAAGACTCGGTATAGGAATTATCAAGGTCAACAAAAACGATCTAAGTGGGGCGAGAAAGGAGTTTGAGCGCGCCACGGTTCTTGAACCTTCACGAGCTTTGTATAGAAGCTATCTCGGTAAAGGGTACTTTGAGGATAATAGGTACTCTGGTGCTCACCCTGAGTACGAGCGGGCGATAGAGTTGGATCCGAATGATCCAACGCCTTATCTCTACCGAAGCTTTATGCGGGTAGCCGAGAACGATCTCGTTGGCGCCTTGGATGATATCGATAAAGCGAGGGATCTATCAGGAACACGTAACGTCTATCGATCTAAATTTCTTCTAGACCAAGATAGCGCCATGCAGAGCGCGTCAGTAGGACGAGTTTATCAACAGCTTGGATTTAAGGAGCGTGGTAGGATAGAGGCAGTTACAGCTATCACCGGTGACTACACAAATCCAACAGCGCATCGGCTTCTCTCACAAACACAGGAGGATCTATTCGCCGCGGATACGATCGCTTCCGAGCAGCGGATCTCGAATCTTTTCTCGCCACTTAGCGTGAACGTTGTTGATTCGATCGGCACAGGTGTATCACTTAACGAGTACTCACAGCTCTTCGAGCGCGACGGCTGGCGTACCGCGGTTAACTCGTTCTATGGCTCTCAGAGTGATATAGCTCAGTCAGGTGTGCTCTCAGCTTATAAGAATGAGAATATAGTTTTTGGCTTAAGCGCCGACGGCGCGATAGGAGATGGGGTATCACGACCACCGAGGTCTTCAGCGGGTACTTTAGGGTTCTCGTTTCAAGGTCAACCATCGTGGGCTGATCGCTTCCTGGTAGAGGGTCGTGGAATCTTCACTGGCAACTCTGATTTTGATGAATCAGTCGATGCTATGAACGGGCATATAAGCGCAGCTTACCTGCATAAGTTTTCGCCGGAGGTAACTGGAATTATTCAGAGCTCCTATGACCGGGAACGTGAGGCTAAACACCGGTCATTCTTTGAGCAGTCGGCTTTTTACTCGACTATAAAGGACAAAGAGATTGAGTCTCAGCTCGTCTCAACACTCCTTGATCAACGGTTGAGGCGCTATGAGACTAACGTAGTAACCGAGGCTCAACTGATAGCAAAGACAGGTCGAGTTAACTCAATACTGACCCTGAAAAACAACACCACTGGCATTGATTCATATGAGAAGAGTACGATCCTTCAGGATGACCAAGGTATCCTAGATGGCGCAGGTGCTACCCTAAGAAGCACTGGGCCGGTTAACCTCTCAGGGAACTCCGTGTCTTATTTAGGTGACTACTCAGTAATCGACCCACTGCATCTTCAGTTTGGTGGTGAGTACGAATCACTTGAATGGGCTAGCCAAGACGAAGCGCCGTTCTCATCTAATTCAACCAGCAAGAGTTTGCTTAGCCCTAAAGCGGGTATAGTCTTCACGCCTAGTCGCAAGGTGACAGCGCGGGTCGGCTACGGAGAAAGCTTAGGTAAAGCGAGTCGCACAGACCTGATCAGCATAGAGCCGACACTTATCGGTGGTATCACCCAACGCTACAATGACCTAGCTGGAACCAAATCGCGCAATCTAGGTTTTGGCCTCGATCTCCATCCGCGCGATTCGACTTTCCTTGGAGCCGAATGGACCAAAAGGTGGCTTGATGAGAATAGGTCATCAGCGCTATCGGAGTACCTATTTGATTACGACCGTGGACTCGGATACTCAACGGTTGATTTAGGTGAGAATTACGATGTTCCTATCAATCAGGATCTTCTGAGCGTTTATGGGTATGAGGTTCTTAGTAGAAATCTTGTGGGTGGTGTCGACTATCGGTTCGTTCGTCAAGATATAGATCCATCCGGGGATGGCTCTCTCACTAACGACCACCGCGGGCAAGCTTTTACCCGTTATTTCTTTGCCAGTGGATTGTTTCTTCAGGGCTCAGCCACCTATCGATATCAGGACCGCAGAAACGTCGCTTTAAGCGGCGAGGCTCCTAGTAGTGGTAGCGATGGCGCGTGGCTTATGGGCGCGGGAGTTGGATACCGATTGCCGACACGTCACGGGTTGATCCTTTTAGATGTCCAGAATATCTTCGGTCAGGATATTACTCTGGATCAAACGACCTACTTCAACGAGCCGGTCTTTAGCGATCCAACAGTTCGCCTGACAGCGAACTTTAACTTCTAGATCGAAGGATATTTGTGACCTTAAATCTCCAATTCTCAGCGGGAACTCCGGTCCTAGTCACTGGAGCTACAGGTTTCACCGGACAAGCACTTACCCGCAAGCTTGTTGGTCTCGGCTGTCGGGTTAGAGCGATAGCCAGGTCCTCTTCTAATCGTGATGGGCTTAAAGATCTGCCTATCGAATGGATTGAGGGAGATGTATTTGACCCAGCAGTGGTTGAGCGCGCCTGTGTTGGTGTTCATTACATCTTTCATGTAGCCGCGGCTTATCGTGAGGCGAAGATATCGGATGAGACATATACCAAAGTTCATATTGAGAGCACCAAGCTATTGGCGCAGGCAGTAGTCAGGCGCGAGGAGTTTAAACGTTTTGTTCATGTCTCTACAGTAGGGGTTCACGGGCACATAGATGAGCCACCCGCCAACGAGGAGTATCGTTTTAATCCCGGCGATATCTATCAAAGCACAAAGGCCGAAGCTGAGCGCTGGATCTCGCGATTCTCTAAAGAGACCGGTCTTCCGATAGCTATTGTCAGGCCAGCGGCGATCTATGGTCCGGGAGATCGACGTCTTTTAAAGCTCTTTAAGATGGCCAATAAGCGTCTCTTCCCGCTATTTGGCAAAGGGCAGGGGTTGTATCACCTGATTCATGTAGACGACCTCACCGACATCATCATCACCGCGGCGCTGGCACCGCAAGCCCTAGGAGAGGTGTATATAGCTGGAAATCCCGAACCGAGTCGGCTCGAAGATATAGCTAAGCTGATTGCAGATGAGATAGGCAATAAGAAGCTTCAATTTATAAGACTACCTGCCTGGCCGCTATTTTTAGCGGCTGATATATGCGAGGCGCTTTGCAAGCCGTTTAAGATTGAGCCGCCCATATATAGAAGAAGAGTCGCATTCTTTACCAAGGATAGAGCTTTTGATACCAGTAAATTACGCGATGGGCTTGGATATCAGTATTCGCATACAGTTGAAGAAGGGTTAAGATCTACCGCGCGATGGTATCGGGAGAGGGGGTGGGTGTAGGGTTTTCTACAACTCCCCATGCTCCTGAAAGCTAAAGTACCCCCGCCTGGCAAATATTATGTGATCCAGTAATTTCATCCCTAAAGTTTTAGCCGCCTCAGAGAGCTGCTTAGTTACCTGTCGGTCTTCAGGGCTAGGAGTAGGATCTCCCGATGGGTGATTGTGCGCTAAAATGACTGAGTATGCGTGGTCGCTTATCGGACCAACAAAAACCTCACGTGGATGTACTGGACAACTTGTCAGAAGCCCGATACTCACGGTCCTAGTCTTAATAACTTCATGAGCTCCACTTAGCGATATCGACACTACATGTTCCTGGGGGCGCTCAACCAAGTGTTGCAGTAGTGGCAAAACATCTTTAGCACCTCGGATCCTGATCCCGTCAGGGCGAATCCTGCGCCTTGAAAACTCTAGAGACGCAGCCAGCAGGAGCGCCTTGGATGGACCAATTCCCGGTACTTCTAGAAGCGCCGGTAAATTGATTTCAGGCGCCGCTAGCTCCAGGTGTGGAAGAACGCGGGAGGCGAGGGTGGCGACGGGGCAGTTTTTGGTGCCAGAGCCTAGCATCACCGCCAACAACTCCTCATCGGTTAAGGCGCGAGCCCCCATAGCTTCAAGCTTCTCTCTTGGTAATAGATCCATTAAGTACTCCTTTTTTGTTTGATATAGTATCGCTTGGGGAGGGGGAAAAGTTGCCGGAAGTGAGTGTTAAATTGGGGACGTTCACGGGCCCGTTAACGAGCACGCGCAGGCGCACGTTCCCATGTAAAAAACCCCCTGTCTCAAACGCAAAAACCGTGTTACACATGTCCTAACGATGGAGCAGCGTGAGCTTGACCCCATAGCATGCTTCTTGACGGCGTGTGAAATCGAACGGCGCGAACACCGAGCCGGTCGTCGGGAGCACAAGGTGGTAAATGGTCGGCGAATTTCAGCCGAGGGTGGTCGTTTTTTCTATCGCTTCGATTTTCAAGGTGAATCAGATCTCCGCGAGGACAATTCAGTCCAGGTCATAGTCAACGACGGATTCTATCAGGGAACAGTTAAAGCTTTGGCGGCGCGGTCGCTTACTATCTCTCTGGGCACTGACCTAGGACCGAGCATCTTCAGCGCTCGATTAGAGACCCAGGAGCAGGACCTCTTACAGTCGCTAATACTAAGGCTTAAAGACCTAAAGGCTGGTCGTGATGCTGGGTCCTGGAATCTGGACCTAGCTAAAAGCGCCCTGAACCTCAATTCGCTCCCAAAAGAGGAGCTTCCGACTGCTAGTTTGAGACCAGCCGACGATCTCACCCCCGATCAGAATGCGGCGCTGGCGAGGTGCATGGCTCAACCTGTCACATACGTTTGGGGACCTCCGGGAACCGGAAAGACGGTTCTCTTAGCCGCTATGGCGCTACAGCTTTATCAGGCGAATAAGCGAGTGCTTATAGTGTCTCATACCAATCATGCCGTTGATGGGGTGATCGAGAGCCTCTGTAAGAGGATTACAGATAAAGGCAAGGGCCGACACTCTGTGGCTGAGGGGAGTATTTTAAGGGTCGGCTCACTTGTTAAAGAGTCCCTAATCAAGCGTTATTCTGAGCAGGTTAGCTTAGACGCTGTAATTAATAAGAGCCACGAGAAGGTATCTCAGCGATTGGCAGCGCTTAATGTTGAGCTATCTGGCGTTAGAGACCAGCTCTTTAGCACATCGCGCGCTTTGACTCTGATTGATACACATAAGCAGCTCCGTGAAGAGATCGACCGCGTTAGGAACTCTGATTTAAACGCCGACGTAGGCTTTATATCATCTCTCCGTTCGACACTTTCCGCCTCTGATACCAGAGACGATACCTCTAATAATGACACCGATGCTCCAATAACTGACTTAGTCGAGTTTATGGAGGAGAGCCTAAGACGCGTTGAGTCGGAGGTGGCAGGGGCTGACAAGGAGATTTTAAATGAGAGAACTCTTGAGCTTTCAGCGAGACAGCTAGAGCTGACCGAAGCGATCGCGGTGCTCGAGAAGTTTATCAGAGACCTCCGCCTGAGCCTTTTAGACCGTGCTCGCATTATAGCAACGACCGCCACTCACGCGATGTTGTCCGTCAAGGACTTGTCCGACTTTGACGCTGTGTTGATTGACGAGGCTTCGATGTTGCCTCTACCACTTAGCTTTCTTCTCTGCGCTCGCGCTCGTGAGCGAGTGGTAATTGCAGGTGATTTTAGACAGCTTCCGGCGATAGTCCGGTCTGATTCGCCGACCGTTCAGCAGTGGTATGGTCGGGATATATTTGATTGCGCTGGCGTAATAGATCTCGTTGATTCCGGCAAAGAGCATCCATCGGTTGTTCCGTTAACGACCCAATTCCGCAGCCATGAGGTGTTGTGTGGATTGATCAATAATCGTTTTTACAACGGGCTACTAAAGACAAAAACAGACTCATCCTCTGAGCGATATATCTTCCGTGACCCGCTGGCATACCTTAATCGCTCGCCCGTTGTCTTGGTCGACACATCGGAGATCGCTCCTTGTGGTGAGATAGCCGAAGGATCAAAGAGCAACCTCCAGCACGCCTTGGTGGTTCGTAAATTGGCGCTTTTGCTCTCAGCGCATGGTGTCGCAGTTCTCCCAGAGGCACTAGGAGTAATTGTCCCATATCGAGCCCAGGCTGATTTGGTGCGATCGCTCTTAGATGAGTGCGCCTTAGGAGATGTCGTGTCCGTTGGGACAGTGCATAAATTTCAAGGTAGTGAACGTGACGCGATAATACTAGATCTCACAGAGAGCGCTCCGCATAAGATAGGACGCTTCCTCAATCCAAATTCTCTTAGGGATACAGGCGCTAGGTTGCTTAATGTTGCTCTTAGCAGGGCTAGACGACATCTTATCGTTGTGGCGAATCTTAAGCATCTTCGCTCGCAGTTAAAGATGCGGAGTCTGATGTGGGGAATACTCGATGACTTAGAGCGAGTTGGTTACAGACTCTCCGTTTCAGACCTGATCAATGAGCGGATATTTTCAACACCTTCAAGAGAGGCGTGCGAATCGTCGGGGCTCTTAGCGTTCCAAGCTTTCGAGCAATCTCTTTTTATGCCGGCGCTAGTGGCGGATCTGATCGATGCTCGAAGCGAAGTTGTTTTCTCAACAACGAGCATAAGTGAGCGGTGCGTTACTATTACGAACTCAGTCTTGGAACAGGGCATAAAGCGGGGACTTAAAGTATCGGTAAGATATGATGAAAGAAATATGCGCGGGCATGATAGCCAGGTAGCTCTTAATCGCTTGCGAAGAGCAGGGGTCGCGACCATCGCAGTTGATGGCGATGTAAAAGATATGATTGTGATCGATTCTGAAGTTGTGTGGTCGGGTTCACTTGCGCCCCTAGATGCTTTAAAAGATGGAGATGGCGTGATGACCCGAGTGGTAAGTGGCGAGGCGGCGCTTAGAGCGCTGCACGATATAGAAACTGAGCCTCGCTCGCCTATGCTTAGGCTGGTTGGGGCTTAATTTACCAACTGTACAAACCCGCCAATCCGCTTAAATATTAGAAGCACTAATCTTTAGTATCATTACCCCTATGACCGACTTAAAAGACTTCCCAATCCCTGCGAGCATAAAAGAGCGTGCACTGATTAATGCCGATCAATATCGCCAGATGTATCAAAGGTCCGTATCAGACCCAACCGGCTTTTGGGCAGAGCAGGCTCAAGAGCTGATTACCTGGCGAGCCCCGTGGAGCTCTGTGCTTGATTGGGATTTTAAGCACGGCCACGTCCGTTGGTTTGAGGGCGGCAAGTTAAATATCTCAGAGAACTGCGTCGATCGTCACCTCGCCACACGAGGCGAAAAACTAGCGATTATCTGGGAGGGGAACGAACCAGGGGATTGCATAAAGCTTACATACAGAGAGCTGCACAACGAGCTATGCCGCGCTACAACGGTTCTCCGTTCTTTGGGGATCACAAGAGGCGATAGGGTAGCGATATATCTGCCGATGATTCCAGAGGCCGCGGTCTTAATGTTAGCGTGCGCGCGGATCGGAGCGATTCATACAGTCGTGTTCGCTGGCTTTAGCGCCGAGTCCCTCCGCGACCGAATTAATGACTGCGGGTGTAAGTTAGTAATTACAGCTAATGAGGGCTTAAGGGGCGCTAAAGCGATACCGCTTAAAGCAACGGTAGATCAAGCTATTGAAGGTTGCCCAACAGTAGAGCGAGTTTTAGTGGTGAAGCGTACAGAGGCCGAGTGCGCTATGCGGAACGGAAGAGACCTGTGGTACCACGAAGAGCTTGAGCGGACTAAAGGTAATGACAACTCAAGTCCAGCCGAGATGGATTCTGAGGATCCACTTTTTATTCTCTATACAAGCGGCTCGACAGGAAAGCCTAAAGGGGTGCTTCATACCACAGCGGGATACCTGCTTCAGGTTAGCTTAACCCATCGTTATGTATTTAACCTAAGTGAGGACGATATCCACTTCTGTACGGCTGACGTAGGTTGGATTACAGGACACTCTTACGTTGTTTATGGTCCGTTAGCTAACGGTGCTACAACGATAATGTTCGAGTCGATTCCGACTTATCCTGACCCGGGCCGTTATTGGGATGTCGTAGAACGACATAAAGCTACTATTGTTTACACAGCTCCTACCGCGATCAGAGCGTTAGCCAAGGAAGGGGACCACCACGTCACGCGATACGATCGATCCTCAATCAGAGTTCTTGGAACAGTAGGCGAGCCTATAAATCGCGATGCTTGGCTGTGGTATCACTCAGTTGTTGGTAACAGTCGGTGTCCGATCGTAGACACGTGGTGGCAGACAGAGACAGGTGGTGTGCTTATCTCGCCGCTCCCTGGAGCTACGCGAGCCAAGCCGGGCTCAGCAACTCTGCCACTATTTGGCGTTCAACCTGTTATCGTAGACGAAAGTGGTAAAGAGGTTGTCGGCAACGGAGTGTCAGGACGACTCTGTATCCGTTTCCCGTGGCCCGGAATGGCCCGCACGGTGTACGGAGACCACGAGAGGTTTAAGCAGACCTACTTCTCTACGTATCCAGGATTGTATTTTACTGGAGACGGGTGTCGTCGCGATGAAGATGGATATTACTGGATAACAGGCCGGGTCGATGATGTTGTTAACGTAGCCGGGCATCGATTAGGTACAGCGGAGGTTGAGAGCGCGATCGTACGGTCTGGCGTAGTAGCTGAAGCCGCTGTAGTTGGTATTCCTCACCCGATAAAGGGTCAAGGGATCGCTGCTTTCTGTGTGCTTAACGACGCGGGGAAGGACGACGTAGATACTAAAAATAAGATCATTGCAGCCGTTAGAGAGGTGATATCGCCAATCGCTACACCTGATGAGATTTGGTGTGTCCCCGGATTACCTAAGACCAGATCTGGAAAGATCATGCGTAGAATATTGAGAAAGATAGCTGAGAGTGAATACGAGAGTGTGGGGGATGTTACCACGCTCGCTGAGCCTAGTGTGGTTCAGGCGATTATAGAGCGTGTGCGTAGGGGGCGGTCGCTATAGGCCTAACATCACCTACAATTAGTAATCGATAGCTCTGGGACTAACTAAATCGCTAACCCCCTGTTTTCTCTCGGCGAGAACCGCTATGTTAAATCCTCTCCGCATGCTATTCTCTCAAGTTCTTAGTGAAGTTTTCCCGGCACCTCGCGTTACGTTCGATGGTGACCAGCCCTTATCGCTCCGCCGGACGCTCTAACGGATTGTAGGCTTTACTACCGTAGAAGAAATACAGAGGATGTGTCGCTCCGGCAGCTCCAGCCTCAATAGAAAAAACGATCGGGCTTAATGCCGGGCTAAATCTCTTAGACGGCTTCCGACAATATAAGGATGTTATGACTGTAGAAACCTCAACCAGTGGTGATGCCGCTGTGTGCTCTTTTGATACTATGCCTCTAGCTACGTTTCTGAAGGAGACCATTAAAACCGTTGGATACACAACTCCAACCCCGATTCAAGCTGGAGCAATTCCTCTAGTGCTAGAGGGCCGAGATCTAATCGGACTAGCTCAAACGGGAACAGGAAAGACCGCGGCGTTCGTCCTTCCTTTACTTCAAAAGCTAAGTGGCGGCAAGAAACGTGGAGTTCAGGCGATCGTTCTCGCTCCGACACGTGAGTTAGCGGAGCAGATTAATGATGTCATTAAACTCTTCGCGCCACGCACAGGTGTTCGTTCTGTAACGATCTATGGCGGAGTATCCCATCGTGGTCAGATAGCTCAACTTCGTGCCAACGCTCAGGTAGTTGTGGCGTGTCCAGGACGTCTCATGGACCATATCCGTGGAGGAACGATCGATCTCTCTGGGGTTGATTACTTAATCCTCGACGAGGCGGATCGCATGTTAGATATGGGATTCATGCCAGACATTAGAGCAATCATCGCTGAGCTTCCAGTAGAGAGACAGACTCTACTCTTCTCGGCGACGATGCCTGATGAGATCTCTTCTCTCGCGGAGTCTGTACTTAGAGAGCCAATGACGATCAAGGTTAAGTCAGAGGAGCCGGTAGCTTTGGTTACCCACTCGATGATCACCGTTAAACAGGAAGAGAAGGGCGAGGCTCTTGCTTCGTGGCTTCGTGGAAATCCAGAGGCCCTGGTTGTTGTCTTTACAAAGATGAAGCACACAGCGAAGAGATTAGGAGATCGTTTAACTAAGGACGGCGTTCCAGCGACTGCGTTACATGGAAATCTCTCGCAAGCTCAACGTCAGAAGGCCCTTAAAGGCTTTCGCGATGGACGTTGCCGAGCACTGATCGCTACGGATATCGCTTCGCGCGGAATCGACGTTGAGGGAGTTACGCATGTAATTAACTACGACATGCCAGAGACCCTCGATGCCTATATTCACCGTACGGGTCGTGCTGGACGGGCTTCTAGAGAAGGTAGCGCTGTATCATTTGTAACAAGGGGTGACCGATTTATTCTCCGCGATGTAGAGAAGTGGATCGGTAAGTCGCTAATCAGATTAAATGGTGGTGATGAGCTTAGTGGCGATGCTCCTAGTGAGAACGAAGGCAGGGAGCGCCGTACCCGTGGAGCAAACACAGAGCGTCGCGGCGGACGCAGTGCTGGTAGGGGAGCGCCGAAGCGTTTTGAGCGCCCTAATCGTCGTGTTCGTACTAGTGAAGGCGATGCTGAGAGGCAACCTCGCGATGAGGCTAGCTCTGATACTCGACGTTCTGATTCAAGGCCGAGACGTTTTGATAGAGAGGATGGAAGAAGAGGTGGAGACCGCAGGCAGCCTCGCTTCAATCGTGACTCAAACTACGAGCGACGCCCTAACCGTCGAGACGGCGAGGCAGCTGATTCAAGGAGTGAAGGACGCCCTTCTGGTCGTTTTGGACGTTCAGCAGGATATCAAGGTCGCGGTGCTCGCCGAGATGAGAGATCTGGCGAGAGGCGCGAGTGGAGAAGGTCAGATTCGCGTCCAGCTCAAGAGGGCTCATTTGAGCGCAAACCACGCGGAGAGAGGACTGGAGGCTTCTCAAGAGGTGGCGAGCGAGCAGGTGGCTTCTCAAGGGGCGGCGAGAGGACTGGAGGCTTCTCTAAAGGCGGGGAGCGATCTTCGGGGAGTCCAGGTAGAAGGGGCGGAGCTGGAGCAAGGACAGGTGGACGTGGGAAAAGCTTCCGTGGACAGTCTGACATCAGCCCAAGCTCTGATTACGTTTACAAGGAGAGACAGCCGTATTTTATCGAGGGCGGATTAAGCGATGGCAGTAAGCCAAGAGCGAGTCGTCCAGGTAGGGCCGGTGGATGGTCTGGGCGTACTAACAGACGTGGACCTGGCGGCCAAGGACGCAGAGGTGGGCGCAGCGAGTAGGCTAAATCTAGTGGTCACGCCCTTCAGATATTGGGGCGTGACCATTTTGGGGCGTGACCATAAACCAGCAGACCATCAAAGCCTGTTGTCACGCTTAGAAGCTCTAAAAATGAAGAATGCGGAGGGAGTCGATCCGCTGCTTAAAGCAGTTGGGATCTTTTAAGCGCCAACCCCGTGCCGCTTACCGACTTTAGCGAAGGCCTCTAGGGCTCGATCAAGGTCGGCACGTGAATGCCCAGCCGATATCTGCACTCTTATGCGCGCCTGACCCTGCGGAACCACCGGATAAGAGAATCCAATTACATAGATCCCCTCGTTTAACATATCATCAGCGATCGTCGCCGCCAGTCTGGCGTCTCCAAGCATAATCGGAACGATCGGATGTATTCCAGGACGTACGGTGTATCCGGTTTTTACTATCTCACTTCGGAAGTAGCGAGTATTCTCTCTTAACTGAGCTACAAGCTCGGTATTCTTCTCTAACAGATCCAGACATGCCAAAGATGCGGTAACTAGGGCAGGGGCCACAGTGTTGCTAAATAGGTATGGCCTGCTGCGTTGTCTAAGGAGCGATATGATCTCCTTACGCCCGGTGGTGAAACCGCCACTCGCGCCGCCTAGAGCCTTGCCGAGGGTCGATGTCACTACATCGATCTTCCCCATAACACCACACTCCTCAATCGATCCGCGTCCAGTTGGCCCAAAGAACCCGGTAGCATGGCATTCGTCAACCATAGTCAGCGCGCCGTACTGCTCGGCTAACTTTTGAATCTCCGCTAACGGCGCGATATCTCCATCCATAGAGAAGACTCCATCGGTGGCGATCATCATTCTGCGAGCCTTTGGCTTTGCCTCTTTCAAACACCGCTCAAGATCGTTTAGGTCGTTGTGAACGTAGCGATATCGCTGAGCCTTGCAGAGCCTGACTCCATCGATAATCGAGGCGTGGTTCAACGCGTCACTTATTATCGCGTCCTGCTCACCTAAAACAGTTTCGAAAAGTCCCCCGTTCGCGTCAAAGCATGACGGATAAAGAATCGTATCCTCGGTTCCCAAGAATTTGGCGATGGCTGCCTCAAGCTCCTTGTGAATCGTTTGAGTCCCGCAGATAAACCTTACTGACGAGAGTCCTAGCCCCCAATTATCGATCCCGTCTTTAGCGGCCTCACGCAACCGAGGATGGTTAGCCAGACCAAGATAGTTATTGGCGCAGAAATTAAGTACCTTTTTGCCGTTAACGGTTATCCGCGCCTCTTGAGGAGATTGAATAACGCGCTCACTCTTCCACAGCCCAGACTCTTGTATCGCTTTTAGCTCGGCCTCAAACTGCTGACGTGTTTGCTCGTTCATCTTCTAATCTCCCCTAAAACTAGTTCGCCGCAACCCTCGTCATAGCATCGCTGTACGCAGAGTCGTGAGCCCCTTTGACATATCGAGCTTTAACCGCGGGGATAAGGTATTCGGCGAATCCCTGCTCAAATCCATATACTGGACACCAACCGAAGTCGCATCGGGCGCATGAGTCATCCACATCCGAAGGCCAGCTATCAACGATTGACTGCCTAAGTGGATTGATAGCATATGTCACCGCGGTCATCGGAAAGTACAGGCCCACCAGATCCGCTATCTCTCTCGCGCTAGGAGCAAATCCGCCCACGTTGTATACGCGTTGTTTTAGAGCCTCGCGCGGAGCTTGGCTGAGCATCACGATCGCTCTAATGGCATCCGGCATCATCATAAATGGAAGCCTTGTATCGGGTCTTACAAAACAGGAGTAAGGAATCCCCTGAGCCGCCGCATGAACCATCTCAGAGGCGTAGTCACTTGTTCCACCTGTTGGTACCGTATGCGCACTGATAAGACCAGGGAATCTCACCGCCCTAAAGTCAACGCGTACTCTATTCTCAACTCCCTCGAGCATCCCGAAATTCTCTGAGTAGTAACGTCCAAGTGACTCACAGTACAGTTTGTTGGCACCGTACATCGTAATCGGATAGAGAGCCTGCGATTCAGATATAGCTCCTAATTCATTCTTTAGCTCCAATGAGGAGACTCCATATGCCGCGATGGTGCTGGTGAATACGAGGGTCACAGGAGTACCTCGAGCCTCAGACTGAGCCCGCGCTAATTCAAGTATATTTAAAGAGCCTGTGACATTAACGTCGTGGGCCTTAAGTGGGGCACGCTCTCCACCTGAAGAGAGGATACCGGCAAGATGAAATATGACGTCAAACTGCTCGTTGCTAGAGATGGCCTGAACTGCGTCGCGGCTGGATATATCCCCGAGCTCAATGCGCGAACAAACATTAGCAACCTCAGGAGAAGGAGGCCGCAGATCGAAGCCAGTTACAGAATAACCACCGATACGCGCTAGGTACTGCGCTAAACTACTGCCTACCTCTCCAGCAACGCCGGTAATCAGAACCTTCTTCATTTAAGCCTCCAGGTAAATAGACCGGAAGGAAGGTACCACAGACCCGTTTCTTAACAAAGTGCCACGCGATGCCGCATGTCATGCTAAGTAGTTGAATATGCGGCAAATATTAATTAATGAGCGTGGGCAGCGGCCTCGTTGGCCTTGGCTGCAGCATTGTTTACAGCAGCGGCGGCACCGTCCTGGGCGTTCTTTGCTACTGCTGCCTTCTTAGCCTCTCCGGCATTCTTCGCTGCATCTAATCGATCGAGCGCACCCTTGATCTCTTTTTGAGCTCCGTCCATGACAGCCTCAGCCTGCTTGACCCCCGCATCCGCTTGTTGAGCAGCACCGGCAGCCATTGCAGCAGCGCCATCTTGAGCTTGAGCGGCGAACAATGGGGCAAATATAACAGCGAGTAGAGCTAGCTTTTTCATGAGGAGTCTCCGTAAAAAATAAGGATATAGGGGAAGTTAGCACGAAGTGAGGCGGGGGGCCTATATAAAATCTGCTAGAGGAAACTCGTAGGTCTCAAGATATATCGGGACGCTCGCTACCCGCCGCTTGGTTGTAGTCACCGCAATTGCCCTGTGTAATCATCCCTGGGCAAGAATACTCACGCTACACATTCAATAAATTCCTCCATAACCCTTCTATGAATCTTAGTTTGCTCAATTCTGACAGATCAGTGTGGAGCTGCCGATCAATCGTCTTCGATGTCGATGGAACACTCGTTCACAGCGAGCCAGTGATTCAAAAGACGGCCTTCGAAACGATCAAGACTTATCTTAATGACGATCTTATCGAGTCTTTCGAACAGCACATACCCGCCATGAAGGAGGAGTGTTTTGGATTTAGCGAGGATATTTTTTCATCCAAGATCTTAAATTACTTGAGCTCCAGGGCGATGCTCAATACTTCTATTTCAAGTGTGTCAGACCGAGAATTCTTTGCGCGATTCGCGAGCGATAGAAGCGATCGGTGGAAAACCTTTTGCTCGTTGGGTATGGTCAAACCGCTTCCAGGTGCGGTTGCTTTCGTAAAGCAAGCTTATGAAAGATTTGGCCCATTAGCGCTGAACACTGGGAGTCCTGAAACTTTAAGCAAACCGATGCTGGAACTTGCCCTAGGCAAAGAGCTAGACGTAAACAAGATTTTCCGTTTAGTCTAAGGACGCACTCAAGCGACCTGCCGCAAGGTTTAGGGAAGCCTAATCCGGATGGCTATACGCGCGCAGCAGCGCTGCTGCGCATTCCGCCGTGGGAACTTATGGCGGTTGTGGATAGGGGAAATGACTGCATCTCCGCCCTGCGAGCGGGGTATGGGCGAGTTGTAATAGTACCAGAGAACGGAGATACCGCCCCTCTTTACAGTCCAGGCGGCAAGCACAGCTTAACTTCATTTCTGTCGATCATGCCGGAATCTGACCGTCTAGAGGCGCAGAAGAGAGTAGTCGTGATTGATACTTTAGAAGGCTTCTCGTTGGATTAATAAGAAGGCACGACTGTTCCTCACTTTAGTCCTAGGGAAGGCCGGCAAAACCCCTCCCTACTGCGAAAGCGGATCTTGAGCTGCTCTTCGAGTTTTCGAGATGGGAAAAAATCCTCAATGTATCACAGGGGATACACCTCGGCCTTCGCTAAAGCTACGGCCGGCGAGGTTTTGTCGGACCAGACGTAGCCTTGGCGAAGGCTGGTGCGGTTTTTTCCCATCTCGAAAATCGAATATCAAC
>Ga0214921_10003826_pt1 | contig 22744 bp, 20 predicted proteins | sample LL1505_MetaG_FD_177992 | JGI IMG/M metagenome (GOLD analysis project Ga0214921, IMG submission 177992) | Freshwater microbial communities from Lake Lanier, Atlanta, Georgia, United States - LL-1505 | ecosystem: Environmental > Aquatic > Freshwater > Lake | place: USA: Georgia | collected... | reverse complement strand
GAAGTTGGTAAACTGGTTGGGAGAGATGTAGGTAGAGATGTAGGGAGAGATGTAGGTAGAGATGTCGGTAATGAAGTTGGTAAACTGGTTGGGAGAGATGTAGGTAGAGATGTAGGGAGAGATGTAGGTAGAGATGTAGGTAGAGATGTAGGTAGAGATGTAGGTAGGCTTGTAGGTAAGCTAGTTGGGAGTGATGTAGGTAGACTTGTAGGTAGTGATGTAGGTAGAGATGTAGGCAAGCTGGTTGGTAGTGATGTCGGGAGTGAAGTAGGTAGGCTTGTAGGTAAGCTAGTTGGGAGTGATGTCGGCAATGAAGTTGGTAGACTTGTCGGCAGACTTGTAGGTAAGCTAGTTGGGAGTGAAGTTGGTAGACTTGTAGGTAGTGATGTAGGTAGAGATGTAGGCAATGAAGTCGGTAGGCTTGTTGGCAAGCTAGTTGGGAGTGAAGTTGGTAGACTTGTAGGTAGTGATGTAGGTAGAGATGTAGGCAATGAAGTCGGTAGGCTTGTTGGCAAGCTGGTTGGGAGTGAAGTTGGTAAGCTGGTTGGCAGTGATGTAGGTAGAGATGTAGGTAGAGATGTAGGAAGTGAAGTCGGTAGGCTTGTTGGCAAGCTAGTTGGGAGAGATGTCGGCAATGAAGTTGGTAGACTTGTCGGCAGACTTGTCGGTAAGCTGGTTGGGAGTGAAGTTGGTAGAGATGTAGGTAGAGATGTAGGTAGGCTTGTAGGTAAGCTAGTTGGGAGAGATGTAGGTAGAGATGTAGGGAGAGATGTAGGTAGAGATGTAGGCAATGAAGTCGGTAGGCTTGTTGGCAAGCTGGTTGGGAGTGAAGTCGGTAGTGATGTAGGTAGAGATGTAGGAAGTGAAGTTGGTAAACTTGTAGGTAAGCTAGTTGGGAAAGATGTAGGCAAGCTTGTAGGTAGCGATGTGGGCAATGAAGTCGGTAGAGATGTAGGCAGTGAAGTTGGTAAGCTGGTAGGTAAAGATGTAGGTGAGAAAGTAGGCATTTGAGTAGGTGGGCTCGTTGGGACGTAAAGGGAAAAAGTCATATCACAAATGTATTCTGAATAAGAACCAAAAATATCGTATAAAGATGATGAAGTTACTATGTCATTAACCTGTTCTTCAGACATTCCTTGCGTTGCAAAGTCAACTTCAACTATAGCATCACTTGGGCTACTACAAGATTTGTCTATTTCAACTTGGTTAATTAAATTTTGAATATTAATACCTAATGTTGTATCAAAATCACTTTGTGATACTGTGAAATCATTTCTTACTTTTAGATTAAAAGTAATTGTTCCAATATTTGCATTAAAAGTCGTTGGGTAATACGTCGGAAAGGTGGTTGGCTTTTTTGTTTGATTAGGGATAACTGTCCCGTTAATATTAAATGAATGTTTCAGTAGTAGAACGTATAATAAAAACTTCTTATGCATATATAATAAGCCTACGATTTTTTTATATACTTTTTACCCTATAGTTTTTCAAGAAAAGTAATTTCATTAGAAAAAGTAGAGTTAAGTAAGTTTTGTAATTTTATATCAATAGATACCCAATATTTACCTTCTGGGTTATTAATATGATGTGAATCAGTAAAAACATCATTATTTCTTAAAAATGTATCTTTACAATCATCCCATATTTGTGGGAAAAAATCTTCTAAATTCATTGCACTTACGAGGTTATAAACGTGTGATTTGGGTTCTTCTACCACTTTAGCATAAGAAAAAAAATAGCAATTCTTACAAACCTGATGTGCTTTTAGTATACTTGTTGTCATTTCTTTAATAATTGGTATTCTATAATTGATGTACCACTCCATTCCATTTTCCTGTATAGTTTTGCGTTGCTCTTGAAAGCTTTTGACATAATTTGTATCATTTGACCACTCTTTGTGATAAAAACCGTAAGACCAATATTCTGAAATTATAATATCTCGTGGGTCTCTCATAATAATTAGTTTATTGGTAGGTGTTTCGACAGCGACATCATCGCCGACTGTTCTAATAGGACCTTTAACAAAAATGTTATCAATTGTTTCATCACACGTGGATGATTTACAAATGTGCACTGTTTTACCAATTTTTTTAATACTTCTTAACAAATAAGTGTGGAGTGATGAACCACATTTGTGAGGAACGTAAAGAGAAAAATCACTAGTTTTTTTTATAATAATTGGTTTTTTAACCTCAGTCCGAACGTTTCTTGTTTGTTCAGGATTTTTAATCTCTTTAATGGGGTCAAGTAAGCTATCAATAACGTGGTAATATCCGTATGGACAAATATTTGGATTGGTGTGCTTTTCCTTAAGGTAAGACAATAAGTCCAGTTTGTGATTCAAGTATAACTTCATATTTACAAAACAAATTTTATATTCTCTATTGATTGGGATATCGTAAACATCAACATTGTCCTGTAAAATATTACGTTCATTCCAATCACTTGAATACTGTAACTTAACAGCACCACGCGATTGAGCTTTGAAAATATCCTGAAGAACGTTATTACTAATTTCAAACTGTCTCGCTTCTTGTAGAATAGATTTTTCTATGATTGGATACGTATTTTGGTTATATACTATTGTAGAATTTTTATTTATTGGTATGTAGTCAACAATTAATTTTCTATCAATTGAAAATATATCTTTATTTAAAATTCTATCAGTAAAAAAATTGCCTGGTGACACATATAGTATGTAATCTTTATCACAATAACTGTCGGCGTATAATTCTATGTTGTTGAGTTTTTCTTCAGAGTTAAACGAGATGTAGTAAACGTTTTTATTATCATTTATCTTGCTTAATTCACTCAGATGTGTAGCAACAATCACAATCAGGTTTGGGTTTGTTTTCAAGATACTATCCACGGTTAATTTAGTATATTCGCTTACTGGAGAATAATTCTTGATAAATACACAAAGGTTCTCAAATGGTGTCTCAAAGAAACTTTTTTGTGTTTGTATTGTAGCTTGAACGATTTGGTTCTTTTTTTGAGCACCAGATGAAATAGTGCTACCGTGAACAAATAAAGTATCTTTATCAAGAAAACTGTTATAATCAATAAATCCCAAGTTAACTATAAATTTATCACGGATAAATTTGTCACCAAATTTTTGATTAATCAACCAACTATAAGGAAAATCATTGAGTGTTGTCCACAGTGCAACATCATAAGAATATTCATTCTCATATTTATTTTTTGTATATTCTACATATCTGTCAAAATAGTAATCATTATACTTATAGACCGCATTCCCATTAATATGGTTTAACATTTTCCAATTTTTAATATTATGACTTGTTTTGTGAAAGTTATTACCAAGAAGTGATGAACCCATAATCCAGAAGTCTCTACTGCTTGTCTGAAGTAATTCAAATAATAATTCAAAAGAATTAGGCTTAACAACTTTAATATCAAGCTCAATCAAAAAGAGATGTGTATAGTGTTCTAGTGAGGTTTTAAGATTTTTGTTTAGAAATAATTTATAAAACATAATGGATGGTGCTACTGGATACACATTTTCTTCTTCTGTTAAATTAGAATATAATAACTTAACATTTTTGAAACACGTATTTATATCTAACTCTTCTAATGTTATAGTTGGTGTATCGTAATACAATATCAAGTCAATATCATAATTTTTAACACACTGGATATTCCAATTATTAATGGTCTGTTTTATCACACTTAAATCTTTACTACAGAATGGAATGATTACACCAAGTGAAACACTTTTTTTTATGCTTGAAACTGTTATTTTGGAAATGTAGTATAGTGTGAAGAATTGATATAATCCTAATAAAAATATGATACTGAAGACCTTTACAAACATAAATACTAAAATAATTCACCTATAAATGTATTTTTCTAAAATTTTAATACAATCATAATTTACAATTTCGAATACAAATTTTTTCTTTTCTTTTTCGTCTAACTTTGCTAAAACTTTATTTATTCCATAACAACTTCTCTGAGGGACTGTGAGCTCTTGGTCAAAATTCTCATATGTATACGTATTGTCAAAACTCACAGTAAACTCTTTATTTGGAAAATTAATTGGTATACCCTTGTAAAGTAAATCGTATTTGGTAAGTGGTCTAAACAAAATATTATCATTTTTACCCATATTAATAACATACTTTGTTCTTATTTTGCAATTAGAAGTACACACAGCCTTGTGAGTAAAATTATTATTAAATTCTTTTGATAAAATAATAGGCGATTCTGGATGAAATGTACTAATACTTCTGACTATTTTCATACATAGTTGTTCAATTGTACAGCTTAGTGTAAATGTAATATCACTAAAAATTGATGTATCAGTAGCATATTTATGTGTTTCCCCCGCAGAATTTAAAATCCCGTGTATAAAGAAGGTATTTTTTTCATATCCCTTAATCTCGTCAATCAGTTCATCCGTTATTTTTTGATTAAAATTCATTATGAACTTACTGTGCTGAAATTTTGATGAATACTTTTCGTATAACAACCAAGAGTAAGGAAAATTTGTCAGTGTTTTCCAAATGTAAACATCAAAAGGCCTCCAGTCTTGTAGGTAATTTTCGTTCTTTTCTACAATATCCAAGAAGAATAAAAACTCCGGGTCGCGAAGATTATAAATTGCGTTACCATTAATATGTCCAGCTGTTGTGGTATCAACACTGAAAATATCTTGCTTATGGTTTAGTGACCCTATCATCCAGTAATTAGGATTGTAAGTTGCGTATAAACTAGTGACCCAATTATCACGAATTGGAATAACATCGTGTTCCATCCAGAACATAAAATCGTATTTTCCAAAAAGGATTTTGATTATTTTAAAAAACATTAATGACGGTCCCGCTGGATAGTTAGCATAAATACCACAATTAAGAATATAAACATTAGTAAAATATTTTCTTAAAACTTCAAGAGGAAAATCTTGAGTATCAGTATTGTCCTTTAATAAGATAACATCAATGTTGGTAATTGCTCTACTATGCCAGTGCTTGGTATTAGTTATAATTCTTTCAATATCTCTTTTGACATAAGGAATTACAATTACGCCTTTATTTTGAGCTTCAGGGACTGTATAAATAAATAAAATAGAAAAAGAAATAAATACATATAAAGTAATTAAAATTATACGAGAATACATCTACAATGTAACAATGTATCCTTTTATATCTGAATTAATTGGTTATTATATGTATTTTAACACAATTTTATTTATAATATTAGGTTTTTATAGAATATTTTATAGTCACGCTTTTTATTTTGCAAAATCTATATAATTTGCTCTAAATCAGTAAAATCCGTAAGCAAATAACTCTTTTTGTTGGCTCATTTTTTTTAGAATAAATCAAATATCCATTAGTGTCCATATAAAAAGCTTCTTTAGAAAACACTACTAGTGAATTTATTAAAATTTTATTTGTTATAATCAAAATAAATAAAGCATCTTAATATATTCTACATTGATTTTTAAGTATTTTGTGTGAATTCAATAATTTTTTCAATGTGAGATTCAATAGGATTTGTTTCATTATCGAGAATAAGAACAGGAATATTAGTATGGTTTAACCAGTCCTCGTGATACTGATGGAGTTGTGTTAGGTAGTTAAGTGGAACAGTATCTTCTTCACTTCTTGACCGGTTTTTCATCCTATTATAGCAAGTTTCTGGTTGACACTTTAGATAAATAATTCCATCTGGCTTTCTTTGCATAAAAAATTCTTCTAACCAATCAAACCAGAGGTTATACGACTTGTATTCAATCTCGTTCATAGTCCTGTTTTCTTGGCACGCTCTAGAGAAAATATACTTATCTGACCAGACTGACCTTTCACTAAAACGAATTTCCATATCTTGTTTGTTCTTGATACTCTGAATTCTTGTTTTAAATACAATAGATTGAAAAAGATAAGCGTACCTATTGGTATCTTCATAGAACATCTGTAGCAGATTTTTACCTGAATCATCAGTTATACCTAGCCATACATCCAAAGGTTCAGGTATAGTCTCACACTCAATTTGCTTTGCAAGCAAGTTAAGTAGAGTTGATTTTCCAGTTCCAATATTACCTTCAATGATGTACCACTTCATATAATTAAAGGTTGTCACAGTATACTAACAACTTTTCAAATTTTTTTCATATTCAATGGCAGCTTAGTGTTATTAAAAAAAGCTCACATTTGCTACGAGTTTATATTTTTTTGTTTCACGACAGTGTATGGAACTATAAAGTGTTGAGTTTTTTGGGTCAAAATATATGTAAATCGTTTTGTTTTCATTAGAAAAACGTTCCATATTATGGATACAATACATACAGATACGTGTGTACAATATATCGGATTTCATAAATTCGTCTTTAATAAATATACGTGGCATTTTATAATTCAGATGGTATCAATAATATAAAAAATTCAATAATTTATTAATCGTTCATAAGGATTTCTTACTTGGAAAGCCATAGAGTGTGCTATTGTTTAGTGGTATTTTGAATTTTCTATTACACCTGTTTTTGGTATGTGTATAAATAAAATATTAAAGTTATCGTTTCGAAAATAAGGCATGTATAAATTGGAGGTTTTCTATTTAAACAAATAATAACATACTATAACATATGAGAACGAGCTACATTTTATTACCACTTTTGATACAATTACAAGAATCGACCGCCCTAACATTCCGTGAATGGTATGAAGAACATTATGACCTGTCTTATTATCGTCAAAAATTAGTTGAAGAAATCGAGGAAGTTTGGAGTAGTAACGATAGGTTTATCCAAAGCCACAATTCCCTAAACTTATCGTGGGAATTAGGACATAATCAATTTTCTGGTTTAACTAGAGATGAATTTAGTCATTTAATGAGATTTGAAGAAAATAGAGACTTCTTAAGAAGTCAGGAACCCAAAGTTGTAACGAGTGAATACGTTAATGTTGATATTCCAGAAACATTCGATTGGGTTGAAAAGGGAGCAATTACACCAGTTAAGGATCAGGGTCATTGTGGTTCTTGTTGGGCTTTTTCAACAACGGGAGCACTTGAAGGAATTTATCAAATTACATATAATAAATTAATAGGTTTTTCAGAACAACAACTCGTTGATTGTGATGTTGGGTTATTGCGTAATCACGGTTGTAATGGTGGACTTATGGAACGCGCCTTTCAGTGGATTTCATCTAATGGCGGTTTATGTTCTGAAAGCGATTACCCATATACATCAGGAACAACAAAAACTGAAGGTCCGTGTCAAGTGTGTTCTTCTGTTCCATATTCTAGAATTACTATTTATACAGATGTGACACCAGAAAGTGATACGGCTTTATTAAGTGCTCTTGTTGAACAACCTGTATCAGTATCTATTGAAGCCGACCAGTCGAGTTTCCAATTTTACAAATCAGGTGTGTTAACTGGACAGTGTGGGACCAATCTTGACCACGGTGTTTTACTTGTTGGTTATGGTTCAGATTATTACAAGCTAAAGAATTCTTGGGGAACTTCGTGGGGTGAAAAGGGATATATTCGTATTGGAAGAGGTCAAGGATATAATAATGGACAAGGACAATGCGGTATCCTCTTAAATCCTTCATTTCCTACATTAGAATCACTACTATACGTAGAAGAAGAAAATTATACAGATACGATGTAGATTATTACACCTAGTTTAAAAAAATATTAAATATATATAATTTTTTTATATATACTTTTTCTTTATATTATTATGAATAAACAACAACAGAAAATAGCAAAATATGTAGGTTTTTTTGCTTTATTACTAATAGTAATTACGTTTCTTATGTATTTTGTATATTTAGTGTACATCACACATTTCTCTACAAAATCAAAAAGTAGTTCAATGACGAATAGTCCTTCATCTACACCACCAGCATCGTATTCTGAAGAACCACCAACTAGTTCTCAACCTGAACCTGTTAGTAGTGAAGAACCACCAACTAGTTCTCAACCTGAACCTGTTAGTAGTGAAGAACCACCAACTAGTTCTCAACCTGAACCTGTTAGTAGTTCGGAACCACCAAGTTCCAATCCACCAAATTCACAACCAGCTCCGGTTTGTTTTTTAAATTGTCTAGAGAATAGTGTTATAAATAAAATGATAGAAAGTGTTAAACCTGAATCAGATTTTTTCTATGAAATTAGAAAAGTAGATGATAAAAACTGTAACGTTAAATATATTGAATCTAGTGATACAACTCAAAAAAAACGTATTACTTTTGAATCCGATGATTCTTGTGATTGGAATATTGTAGGAATAAGCACTCTATAATTTGAAGTATAGTTGATTTTAAAACTGCTCTATTAATTACACTTAGTAGTTCGGTAATTCATAATTACTACATATTTATAATTTAGATTGTTCACTTAAGTATTATAAGATAGCAAACGAGAAATAAAAAACTTTTTCTCATTTTTTCTTATGGATGATGAAAACTCATTTAGTCAAGACCTTGAAGAAACGTTAAATATTAATTATAGTGGTGAGGATGATTCACGATGGAATAAAAAACAGGAAGATTACTTAAAGAATCTTAAAAAAAGTTGTGATCAATTATATAAATATTTTAATCAGTCGTATTTTGATAATAAGTACTATTTATATTTTTTTAAAATTCCTATAATAGTACTGGGCTCATTTAATGGATTATCTTCTGTTGGTTTACAAGATTTTGTAAAACAAGAATATATTTCCCTCACTAATGCTATTATTAGTGTAGGTATATCTATAATTTCATCAATTGAGTTATTTATCGGTCTATCGACTGATATGAATGCCTCGAAAACGAGTGCAGCCGCCTTCAAACGTTTAAGTTTGGATATTGGGAAGGAACTTAGTGTTCCTCGTAAAGAAAGAGAATTTACTGGTATTGTTTTTTTAAATCAGTGCTATTCAAGATACGTTGAAATACTTGGCAATTCAATTGCCATTAAAAAAAGTTTTAAGAAAGATTACCTTAGTCTAGAAAAAGTTAAACAATTAACATCATCCGTAAATAATCAAGCCAGTGATGAAGAAATAGAGTCAAAAACTGATGAGAGTGAAGAGAAAAGTGTTAGCTACTTACCTAAATGTATGCGCGTAAGAATTGAAGAAGAGAACATAAAAGACATAGAAAATAAATATAAATAATAAGTATGAATTCAAGGATTGACAAAGAAATAAGTATATGTAAAGAAGATTTTAAGATACAAAAAAGAGGTGTTAATCTTCTGACAGCATTTATATCAGGACCAGGTGACACACCGTATGAAGGTGGAAAATTTGAACTAGAAATCAAATTGCCTGAAAATTATCCATTTGATCCTCCAGATATTAAATTCGTAACAAGTGTGTGGCATCCAAATATATCTTCTGTTACTGGTGTCATTTGTATGGACATTCTCAAATCTAATAAATGGTCTCCTGCTCTAAATTTAATGTCTGTCCTAGTGTCTATTCAATCACTCTTAAGTGAGCCAATTCCAGAAGACCCACAAGATGGTGTAGTAGCACAGCAATATTTGAAATCTAAGGAAGAATTTGAAAATACAGCAAGGTATTGGACGAGTGCTTTTGCAATCGAAGCTACTTAATTATTTTCCAGTACTACCAAAACCACCCTCGCCTCTGACAGAATGTAATAGCTCATCAACGATAAGAACTTTATCAAACGGTTTCCCATTGTTAATAGGGACTAACTGAAAAAGTCTTTGTCCCCTATCAAGATTAACGGTTTCATCACCATAGTTGTAGACACAAGCCATAATATCTCCACGATAGCCAGCATCAATTACACCAACAGAATTCAACATAAAAAGGTTTGTCTTACTGATTGATGAACGTGGAAACAAGAAATAAGCCACTGGTTCACCGTCGTGTAAAACTTGACACTTGATACCAAATTTAAGATATATTTTTTGTTTTGGTTCAATTACGTAATCTTGACTTAAGAAGAGATCATAACCAACATTTTCAGTAGTCTCTTGTTCAGTATAAAAAGCACGTAGCTCATCGTTTTCAAGTTTGAGATGAAGTTCCATATCTGTTAAGTAGATGGAATAGATTATTCAATTTTCAGTTTTTTCAAACCATTGCTATTACATTACTATTTGTTTTTCTGATTTCTTGTAGTTTAACTGTGTTGAATGATGTGCAATTTTTAGTAAATCCACTGTTATATTCTTGTACAATAGGAAAATGAAATTGACCTTTTTCTTCAACAAGACATCGTGTCTCACTTAAATTGTATATTTCACTACCTTTTGATTTAAATAAGTAGTTGTCAAAATCTTCAATAGGACAAGGCAATAAACTAATTTTACTATCTTTATGGCTTAGGCAATCATTCTTTTTATTAGATATTAAACCGACTTGGATTGTTATAGTAGTATTAGTATCTACTCTGGACGTGAACTTATTTATAGTTTCAATCGTGTTTTCGTGGTTCATAAAGATAACTAGATATTAAATACAATACAACGATAAATTAATATGAAGATAATGAGCACATAAAACGAATAAATATATAAAATACAAAAAAACATTTTTATCACTTTCAAGACATATAATACATTCAATCATATTATATAATATATTATGCGCCTGATGGTACTATCGCACTATCATTAATTAAAGTATTATCAATTTGATTATAATATCTTTCAATGTTATAATTATTAATATTATCTGCTAAAGCCTCAAATCGTATCGTAATATCTTGAAACAACTCATATTCATCACCAGTATTACTACTAAAAAAAGCGTACAATATTTCTAAAAGTGTTATTCTGGTTTGATTTCTAATCGGTGTTCTCGCTTTTCGGCAGTGAAGACATTTTGTAAACTCGCTTTGGCATCTCACCATACAGTCTTCGTGAATTCTAAATCTACACTCACATCCAAAAGGGCTCGGTATTTGGACCGCTCCATCTTCTAGGCATAAAATACAAGTATCAGTCATTGTTGGGTATTAAGTTAGTTAAGTTAAATATTTTTTAAGTATATAATTTTCAATTTTTTTACTATATTAGATAAACATACCATACGGAATTTTGTCTTCTTTTACTTTTTTCTTTTCGTGTTCTACATATCTTTTATATCCATTGAGAATATCTTCTTTTGATAATATCTTGTGTTGTGCAGGATGGGAACCAAAAACTCTCCTTCCGTGTTCAATCTTAATGTTGAATAAGAATGTTTCAATATCTCCACCAAATGCTTTAAAATAATCCATTTTATCTTTAAAGAAGTCTTCGGTTTCAAGCCACTTGATTGTATTAAATCTGATTTTGTAGCTTATTTTTCTAATCTTCAAGAGGAGAATGCTAAGCAGTTCCTTTGATGTGTATTTATCAATATTATATCTAAATGGAAATCTTCTTTTTAGTCCAGGGTTCATAGAAAAAAAGTTTTTATCTAACTGTTCTTCATAACCCACAATGATACATTGAAATGACCCTTTTTTCTCTGTAAGGTTTTGATTTATTGTATCAATACATTCTTTAGAGTATATATCTCTATCTCTATCTGAACTACCAAGTGAATATGCTTCATCGATAAGAAGAGTTCCACCTAAAGATTTATCAATTAGTTTTTGTGTTTTTATCGCCGTTGCTCCTAAAAACTCGCCTATCAAGTCAGAACGCTTTGCTACAATAAATTTATCTTGAGTAGAAATTCCTAGATATAAACTGATTTTAGCAATAATGCGTGCTAGGAGTGTTTTACCACAACCAGGGGGGCCTGTTATGACAATGTGTGTCATATCGTATAAGCAATCGTCATCAATCACTTTATCGTTTTTTGATACCGTATGGTAGTTTGGTTCTTTTGATGCTATTGGAATATTTAGCAATTGTAATATCGGCCCTGCTACATTATCGGTATCATCTTTTGGAGTAGGTGATACTTGTTTGTTCTGTGTATGAAGGTTCTGACTAAAGAAGAGAATGAATTCAAGGATATCCTTTTTTACGCTATCAAGTCCAATTAAAGATTCCAACTCTTCAAGAACTGGTATCATTTCAAAAATTCCTTTGACGTTAATGGTGTAATTTTTATCTTTGAAATCTGGCTCGGTGTATAATTTACCAACCTTTATAAGGTCACTAATTGTGTTTACTTTGATGTCAATTACATCAAATTTCTTACTATAATCCAACTTGAAAGGTTTATTTATATTCACTTCAGCTTTCTTGGGTGGGATAGAGCTTAAAGTTATTCTTTTAATAATGTAATCATTATTATTATTTTTTCTGTTATGGTTATTCTTCTTTTCGTAAAATTGTCTTTTATTCGATTTTTCATCTTTATTTTCAGAATTCATTATATACAATAGCATATAAAACTTTATATAAAGTTTAAGATTAATATCATTATATGACATACATATTGCTTGACAATACACAAAAAATCTGGGGTATTTTTTCTGAACTTATACCTCTGGTTAATGCTTATTTAAATATACTTGAACTCGACAACACAAAACAGCTAGAGATAAAAGAATATATGAATAATACAAACATTGTGTGTAAAACCTTTGATAAAAAAGAAGACATCTGTAAGCTTATTGGGTTAAAGTGCTCAGTAGAAGAAACTCTAGAAGAGACTTCAACCTTTCCTAAGGATATGAAACGTGAAATAGAAAAAGTTAGAGAAAAATACACCATTTTTCACGAAAATCTCGAAACATTCAATAGGCTTTTAGAAGATAAAGTAATTACATTAGAAAGTCCAGTAGAACAAATACCTGAACTCTTCCAAGACAAATTTGAAATCTATCGAGATATAGTAATCAAAGCTGTTCCAAAAGAGAATGCTTTTTCATATTTTATGGATCGTTATGTTCCTTTAGATGTCTGCTAGAGATATTTCTTTCTCATCATCTGAGCAATCATCCGACAGAAAACCTTTGAAGTCATTAGGGTCTAGTTCTACATCAATTAAATCTTTTTCTTTTAGTTGTTCAACTTCGTCACTAGTATAAATATGCACTATATCTATATTTCTTTGAGTTGTATTGCACATTCTATATTGTGCGATGACAACACTCCCAATTTGAGGACGAGAATATTTTAGTTGACGCGGTAAAAGCCCAACGTATTTCTTCTGATTTTTCAAGTCTTTTAAATCGTATCTTCCTCCACCATAGATTTTCTCAATAAAACAGAATATCTGGTCTTCATTTGGATATTCTAGTGGTCGTGAAGACTCTTGTTCTTTACTCTTTTCTTTCTTGTTAGAAAGAGCCTTGGCTCCTTTACCTCCTCGTAGATTTCTTGGCATACTGTGGTTGTGTTGGTTAGTTAGTTGTTGGAATTTATCCTTAACAATTTAAATTAAATATTTCAATTTTTTTGTTAAAAGCTCGAGTTTATTTTCTGTTCAAAATTATGATATATCCAAAGATAGCTGACCCTGATTTATTAAAAAAAATACAAAAGAGATTTCCTAAATATAAGTTTCCCTTAAGTATTAATAAAAAAACATTAAAAGATTTATGTAAGCCTCCAACACGTTTTACATATCAACTCCCGCAAATGTTTTTAAGCGAGTTTATCAATCCCAAGACACCGTACAAGGGTATTCTTGTTTTTCACAAGATAGGTTCGGGTAAAACGTGCACGGCCGTAAGTATTGCACAACAGTGGAAAGGAAAACGCAATATTGTTGTTGTAGTTCCTGCGTCACTCATTGGAAATTTTAGGGATGAGTTACGTAGCCCGTGTGCAGGAAACGATTATATGACACCAAGAGAAAGAGAAGCGATAGTAACAATGAACGACAAAGAAAGAAAAAAACTCATTGAAGAAACTGATAAAAGAATAGATAAGTTCTATAATATTTATTCATATAATGCTTTTATTGATTTGATAAAAAGTAAGAAATTGTCACTGAAAAATACGCTTCTCATAATAGATGAAATCCAGAATATGATTTCTGAAGAAGGAAGCTACTATACTACCTTAGTAAAAACACTTGAAAAGGCACCCAATGATTTAAGGGTTGTTTTGCTATCAGCGACACCTATATTTGATAAACCAAATGAAATAGCACTCACGCTTAATCTTTTACCACTACCAGAAAAAATACCAACTGGGAATGAATTCAATGAACAATTTATTGAAGAGGTTGTCAATAAAAAAGGTATAGTCAATTATAGAATAAAGAATAAAAGCACCTTTGAAAAACTTATACGGGGGTTTATATCGTACTACAGAGGTATGCCTAAGAAAACGTTTCCTAGAGAAGTATTTCACATTGTAAAGTGTAAAATGGAACCTTTTCAATATAACAGCTATAAATCTGTGTTAGAAGCAGAGTATAAGGGTAAGAAAAAATTTGATATTATGAAACTGCCTAATAATTTTTTTATAGGAAGTCGCATTTTATCTAATGTTGCATTCCCAAATCGAAAGGCCAATGAAAAAGGATTTGAAAGTTGGAGTGGTTCAGTTTTGAAGAAAAACCTCAAAAAGTATTCCATCAAATTTTACAAAATAATGAAAAACATTAAAAAATCACCCGGAAAAGTTTTTGTATATTCTAGCTTTTTAGGTTATGGTGGTCTTCTATCTTTTGAGGAAGTTCTAAAAGCTCACGGTTATAAAAATTATAAGGATCAAACTGACGGTGACACTAGAAATCAAAAATACTATGGTGTGTGGTCTGGTGATGAAACCCTCAAGTATAAAGAAGAGATAAAGTTTCAATTTAATAAAAAAGATTCTAATCTTACTATTCTATTGGGTTCACCAGCAATAAAAGAAGGGATATCACTCAAACGCTGTAGACAAGTTCACATATTAGAACCCTACTGGAATTTTTCACGTTTGAGCCAAATCATAGGAAGAGCTGTAAGATATTGTTCCCATGCTGATATGCCAGTAAGAGACCAGTATGTTGAAATCTTTCTTTATCTAGCATATAGACCAAATGAAACTAGTTTTAAAAATAGCGATGATATACTTGAGAAAATGTCGGTTGATAGGTATATAACATACCTTGCTATAACTAAACAAAGTATTGTATCAAAGTTTGAAAATTTAATAATGACTAATGCGGTTGATTGTATGCTTAACAAAAATATTAATAAAATATCCTGTGCAGGCAATGCACGGTAGAAAGGGGAAGAAAAGGACAAAAAATCACATCCTCTATATTGAAGGACTTTCAACCGACCAAAAAGAAAGACTTATTAACTTTTTTGAAAACTTTAATGTTCTTATTTCTGACATAACTGAAAAAAATATGACTTTGTGGTTTCTTAAAGCACAAGATGTTTATGAAATCTTTGAATACGCTATGAAAGTAGGCTTCCAGATTAATTCAATAGAGACACAAGAATTCCACGCTACGTATAATGTATTTCATTTTGATTGGAGTGAGATTTTGAATGAAAAATAATCTTTACGAAATCATCAAGTGTGTACAAGTGAAAATGATGATTCAGTAGAAGTCGCTCAATTATTAATAGATAAAGGAATTGATATTTATACAACAAATATTTTTCTAAGAACAGCACTAGATTGTGGTATTGAAATTCATATAGGACTTTGAGGACAGTGGCTTAATATGACACATCCAGACGTATTGAAATAAACTAAATGTTAAAAAATAAAAATAATATCTAAATTATATATATGATATTTCCGAAAATAAATATGTGGGGAGGACGTTTTGTAGAAGAGAACATCTTTTTAATGATGGTATTGATGATTATACTAAAAGTGTGGATTGTATACGTTTCCTATAATCAAGTTGTACCAAAGGTAATTGCTTCCGTTAGTGGAAAATCTAGTCAAGAAGTATCACAAACATTTGTGCCACTTGACTACCAAGATTGTATCTTATTATTACTGCTTACGTCAAGTTTAAGTTCTTAAAAGAAAGAGTTATAGTATAGTATATGAATAAATTTTACAAACATTTATGTGTATGTAACTTTTTAGTGAAACTAAATTTTATTAGAATGTCTAATTATTTCTTCCCCAATCTTAAAATTAATCAGAGTATAGGAAGATTATTATACAACCACCTAATATGTTTAGGACCTGCTTTCATTAAAGCGGGCCAAATGATGTCTTTTAGATACGATATATTCCCAGAAGATTTTTTGTTTGAACTACAATCACTCCTATGTGATGTTCCGGATGATGATGAATATGATTATCTTATCTTAAGAAAATATCCCGAAATTGAAAACCTAAAAAAAATAGGGTCAGGTACAATCGCACAGTTATTTCGAGGAATATATAAAGATAGAGAATATGCTATAAAAATAAAGAAACCAAATATTGATACCGAACTACGACAAGGAATTGAGGTTTTAGAATTCTGGGTATGGTTACTAGGTATAGTTTTTTATCCCCAATTAAAATTAGCAGAAAGATTTAGATTTTTCAAAGAATCCGTCCTTGTGCAGTCTAACTTTAAGAAAGAAATTGCAAATATGGAAAAATTTAGAAAGTATACAAAGAATTGCAAACACATTAAAGTCCCAAAAGTGTATCACGACTTATCAGATAACGACATAATTTTTATGCAATATATTAAAGGTGATACATTAGACAAAAAAAAAGATATTAATTTCTCTCAGGTCAAAACAGAGTTTATTACATTTAGCTTCAAACCATTACTAATTGAAGATATAGTACACGGTGATTTACACCCAGGAAATATTATTATTGATTCAGAACAAAATCTTTGGATTTTAGATTTTGGTTTAGTATACGATATTGACCCTGAACTTACGGCACAGTTTTTCTTGTATCTTAAATATCTTACCAACCTCAACAGTGAAAAACTAGTCAATTGGATTTTAGAAAACTACGTGTGTGACAAACCTTCAACAGCCTTTACAGAAACTATTACAAAGATATTTCGAGATGAGTTTAAAAAAGATGAACCTATTCTTACAGATACGTGCTACAAAGTGATAAACTTGATAAGAAAAAATAACTATCATCTTAATGAACAGTTTGCTCAATTAGAAATAACCAAACTTAATTACTTTGGTGTAATCAAAATTTTGAATTCAAATGCTAAAAATACTTTTGATGCTTTACAAAATCTTCAAATTTAAGCTTTTACATACGACTGAAAATATTTTTCAGCATAATGAGTTAAAGTAATTAAGTAGTCAAAAACAATATTTTTATTTTCTACAGATAAGATTACAAAAATGTCTCGCAAGTTATAAATATCATTGGTATAGTGACTTTCACTAGAAATGTTGATATTTGTAAAAACTGTTTCATCCTTTTTCATTATTCCATCTTTGTGGACTAAAACATTAACTATAAACTGTTCAATGAGTTTATTTTTTTGATTATCATCTTCTAACATATTAGTTATAAGAATATGATACTTACGAAACTTTTTTTCGTTAGTTATTTGAAAAAGTTGTTCAAGAAGTGTGATGAGTGTTTTGTTAAAATTATCTGTAATCATAAAAGATTATATATAATATTTTTTTAAGTTTGCGTTTTTATTTTTACTTACTTATAATATATATGACTTCAAATATTTCTCATCTTATTATAACTGAAACTTTAGAGCTTAGTCCCAGTCTACAAATAATTGGAACACCAAATATTACCGACTTGATTGTATCTAATGCCAACATTAATAATAGTGAACTTGCTAATCTTACCGTCTTGAAGAATTTAACCTTGGGCAATAACTTGGTTATCAAAGGAAATCCAACATTTGGAAACATAACCGTGAATAAAGATGTGGTAACTAATACGCTCTATAGCAACAATATAACTTCTAACGGTGGTATTACAGTATCTAATCTGACAATCAATCAAAACCTAACCTTAAGTTCGAATTTACAAATAAAAGGCAATGCCAATATTAGTAATGTATGTATAAATTTTCTAGATGTAAAGTCTGCACAAAGCGATACACTAGCGACATCCAATCTAACAATCAATCAAAATCTAGTCTTGAACCCTGATTTAGTAATAAAAGGAGACCCAAAATTTGGAAACATAACTATCCAAAAAGACCTAGTAACTGACACTCTTTATAGCAATAGTTTAACCTGTAATACTGGTATTTTAGTGTCTAATTTAACAATTAATCAAAATTTAATATTAAATCCGAATTTAAAAATAAAAGGTAATGCAAATATAAGTAATCTAAGTGTTGACGTTTTAAATGTAAGGTCGGTCCAAAATAATACATTGGAGACTTCAAATTTAACTATCAAAAAGAATTTAGTTTTAAACTCGGAGTTAGTCATCAGGGGAAATCCTATCTTTGGAAATGCAACTATCAGTAAAGACCTCAATACAGATACACTTTATAGCAATACAATAATATCAAACACAAGTATTACAGTGTCCAACTTGACAATAAATAAAAACTTAACACTCAGTTCAGGATTACAGATAAAAGGTAATGCCAATATAAGTGTTCTAAGTGTAGGAGTTTTAGATGTGAAATCTACACAACAGGATACATTGAAGACTTCAAATTTATCTATTAAAAAAAATCTGGTCTTGGACTCTGGTCTACTTATTCGAGGGAATCCAACTTTTGGAAATATTTTTGTTAGTCAGAATTTAGTAACAGACACACTTAATAGTAATAGTATTGTGAGTAATGCGCTAGTTGTATCAAATTTGACTATTAATAGAGGTTTATTGCTTAACCAGAACCTACAAATTACAGGTAATGCTAATATTAATAACTTAGTTCTTAAAAGCTTAGATGTAAAGACTATCCAAAATGAGAGTTTAGAAACATCTAATCTAACGGTCAGTAAAAACTTAACTTTAAGCTCTGGTCTAGTCATTCAAGGGAATCCAACTTTTGGAAACATTGTAATAAATAAAAATTTAGTAATGGACACGCTTAGTGGTAATATTATTTCAGCAAATGACATAGTAGTATCTAATTTGATTGTTAGTAGAAGTTTAACCATAAATCCAAATCTACAAATTATAGGCAATGCAAATATTAGCAATATAGTAGTGAGAAACTTAGACGCAAAAATAATACAGAGTGAGACACTAGATGCATCAAACCTCAATGTAAATAAAAATCTATTTTTTAATCCAGAATTAGTGATAAAAGGAAATCCAACGTTTCCAAACATTACAGTTAGTAGAAACTTAATAAGTGATACACTAGAGAGTAATACTATATCTGGAAGTAATGTAATAATATCTAATTTGGTAGTAAGTAGAAGTCTCAGGCTTAATCAAAATTTACAGATTATTGGTAATGCTAATATTAGTAGTGCTAGCATACAAGACTTGAATAGTAATATGATTAATACATCTAATTTAATAGCTAAAAGTATTATGGTGAATAGTGAGCTAAAACTAGACCCTAATATACTAATTAATGGAACGACAAATTTTGCCAATATAAGTGTGCGAAAAAATCTTTTTATAGCACAACTAAGTGCTAATACAATTTTGTGTAGCAGTAACTTGGTTGTATCAAATCTTACAATTACAAAAAGTGTTTATTTTAACCCAAATCTCATTATAGGCGGAAATACTAGTTTTAATAATGTAAGAGTGCTCAATACACTTTTTGTGTCAAATATAACAACTGATAGTGATGTAATTAATTTTTATGACCTAGTCCATTTGCGCAATCTTACAGCAAATCAGATAACGTCTAATGTCGGAATATTTAAATCATTATACTCCAATATTTTTGCCAGTAATGTCACAGTGAATAATAATTCTTTTTTAAATGGTAACACCTTTGTTGATAATTTATATGTTAATAAGAGTGTCATCCTCAATCACAATGCAAATATACCAAACTTTAAAGCTTCTAACATTACAACAAGTAATTTGTTCATTAGTGGAAATGCACAAGTAAGTAACACACTGCTCGTATCTAATCTAACCAGTTTCACAGATGTGTTAAATATTGGTTGTCAGACAAGAGTAAGTGGTAATCTGAATGCAAGTAACATTATTGGAAATGTATATTCGGAGAAAATTAATGCTAGTAACATTGATGTTACTAATTTAGCAGCAGCCAATGTGTACGTTACTCAGTTAGGAAATATCAAACTAATACACAGTAATAATGTCATAAGTAAGTATGCAAACATTGGTAACTTGAATATTTCAAATACTCTCAAAACCACTTATGCAAATGCTGATAATGTAGAAGTATTAAATGCTTTAACAGTTTCTGGGACCACGTATTTTACTGAAATGTATGGGTATTCTTCTAATTTGTATATTCTTAATGTCCTTCAAAGCGGATTATTTAACACAATTTTGGTTTCAAATTCCTTGGTTGCAAGTAGTAATTTAAATGTTGGTGGTTTACTTGATCTAAGTAATATAAACTTCGATACCGAGCCTACAAGTGGATCAAATAAATTAATAAAATCAAACGACTTGTTTGTTAAATTTTCTAATATTGATGCGAAGATTGTTTCTCTCATAAGTAACATAAATTTGTCTAATATTGGACTGGCAAACATTGGGTTTGGAAACAGTGATATTCTGGCGAGAGTAGTAGCACTTGAGAATGGTAACAGTAGCAGTAATACTCGAATTTCCAAATTAGAAAGTGCAAACAGTGGCATTCAAACCAGACTAACAGCACTTGAAAGTGGTAACATTAACAGTAATATACGTATTTCAAGACTAGAAAGTGCAAACAGTGGCATTCAAACCAGACTAACAGCACTTGAAAGTGGTAACAGTAGCAGTAATACTCGAATTTCCAAATTAGAAAGTGCAAATACATCAATTAATACACGGGTAAACGTTTTAGAAAACTCGTCATTTACAAAATCAAATACTGATGTAGTATTTAACTCACTACAGATTAGCACTTTTTCCCGATTGTTTGGAGATGTCCAGATAGACGGTAATTTACTACTAAGCGGAAACATTTATCAAGTCGATTCGCAGGTAATAGTTAGTAATCAACTTAATCTTATTAACATAGGTGAGGGGCCAACGCTACAAATAAATCAGAAAAATACAACAGGAGTACCTATTGTAGAAATTAAAGATGATGATACCACAGTTTTAACATTGAATGCTGGAGGTTACATTACGGATAATCCTACGATACTAAATCTAGAGTCAAATGTTCTAGAGCTACAGAGTAGTAATACACTTGTCTGGGCAAACCTAGATGCTTCATTAAACAGATTAACAAATTTAGAAATAGATATTTTAGGCTTTCAAAATGGTAATACACAAGTGTGGGCTAATCTTGAGAGTACATCTGATAGGTTACTTAGCCTGGAGTCAGATACTGCAAATTTAAAAAATAGTAACGCCACAGTTTGGGCTAATCTAAATGCTTCGTCTACCAGATTATTTGGTGTTGAATCAAACATTATAGCGATACATAACAGTAATTCATCTATTTGGAATACTTTAGATACATTATCAAACCGACATAGTAGTAGTGAATCAAATATTCAAGGTCTACAAAGTAGTAATATATACCTATCAGGTGTTATCACCGATGTGGTATCTAATATTCTTGATTTACAAAGTAGTAACTTGCTGGTTTGGAGTAATTTAGTTAATACTTCTGTGATATTATCCAACCTCGAGATAATTATTTCAAATATTAAAACAAGTAATACTACTATCTGGAGTAACTTAGATATTATATCTGGTCGACTTGTAGACCTAGAAATAAGTAATATTAATGTATGGAGTAACCTCGCAACAGTGTCTGATATACTTAGTGTTAGTGATAACAATATTCTTACACTGCTAAATAGTAACTCTCTCATCTGGTCTAACTTGAGTGTGACATCTGGTAAATTAACAAATCTTGAAGTAAGTAATTCTTCTATTTGGGCTAACATTGCTGTGACGTCGTATAAAGTAGCTAATCTCGAGGTGAGCAACTCTTCCATTTGGTCTAACGTGGCACTTACTTATGGAAGAGTATCCAACCTTGAGACAAGTAACTCTTTTGTTTGGTCTAACTTGATTGTGGCATCTGCAAGAATAGCTAACTTGGAAGTGAGCAACTCTTCCGTCTGGTCTAACTTGAGTGTGACTTCTACTAGGTTAGGAAACCTTGAAACGAGTAATGCAGATATTTGGTCTAACATAGTAACAACATCGAATAGAATTGTTAATCTTCAGACGAGTAATGTAGACATCTGGTCTAATTTGAGTGTAACATCGAGTAGAATAGCCAACCTCCAGGCGAGTAATGTAGACATCTGGTCTAATTTGAGTGTAACATTGATTAGAGTAGCTAACGTAGAAACTAGTAATGTTGCAATCTGGTCTAATATAGTGGCAACATCAAGTAGAATTGCCAATCTCCAGGCGAGTAATACAGACGTTTGGTCTAATATAGTGGCAACATCAAGTAGAATTGCCAATCTCCAGGCGAGTAATGCAGACATCTGGTCTAACCTAACTGTGACATCTGGTAGAATAGCCAATCTCCTGGCGAGTAACGCAGACATCTGGTCTAATTTGAGTGTGACATCCAGTCGAGTAGCTAACGTCGAGACGAGTAATGCTTCAATCTGGTCTAATTTGAGTGTGACATCCAGTCGAGTAGCTAACGTCGAGACGAGTAATGCTTCAATCTGGTCTAATTTGAGTGTGACATCCAGTCGAGTAGCTAACGTCGAGACGAGTAATGCTTCAATCTGGTCTAATTTGAGTGTGACATCCAGTCGAGTAGCTAACGTCGAGACGAGTAATGCTTCAATCTGGTCTAATTTGAGTGTGACATCCAGTCGAGTAGCTAACGTCGAGACGAGTAATGCTTCAA